>ERZ1026780.164-NODE-164-length-58961-cov-6.870998_pt1 | contig 58961 bp, 52 predicted proteins | sample MGYA00380126_ERZ1026780 | MGnify/ENA primary metagenome ERZ1026780 (study PRJEB33269, sample SAMEA4719762) | human gut metagenome | biome: human-associated habitat; feature: organic feature; material: feces | place: Cameroon | collected 2013-10 ... | reverse complement strand
CTCCGCTGCCGCCTTCCACGCACTACGGACAATGAAGAAGTTGCAATGTGATGCCCTGATATTCGATATGGACGGCACCCTGTGGGATGCCGTGGACTCGTATGCCCGCATCTGGAATGTCACCTTCGAGCAAGCGGGAATCACCGATGTACCACGTGTCACGCGTAGCGTACTAATGCGCGAAATGGGCAAGCACCTCGAGGACATCATCGAGGACATCGCCCCGGGACACGACAAAGACGGGCGCTTTCTGCAACTGCTCAACGCCAACGAGGCCACGATGATGCCGGGGTTACGCGGTCGTCTGTTTGACGGAGTGACCGAAACGATACCCAAACTGGCACGCCGTTTGCCGCTGTTTATGGTGAGCAATTGCGGACCTCTCGGACTTGACAACTTTCTTGACGTCAATGGCCTGCGCCCTTACGTCAAGGAGGCTTTGAGTCACGGCGGTACGGGATTGGATAAGGCCGGGAATATCGCACTGCTCGTGCGTAAGCACGGCTTGACACACCCCGTATACGTGGGCGACACTCAAGGAGACAGCGATGCAGCCCACGCTGCCGGCGCACGGATGGTATACTGCGCTTACGGCTTCGGGAAAGTCGAGGACGCGGATGCCGTCATTCACTCTTTCGGCGAGTTGGACGACATTGTCTGAGCGGTATTGTCCGAACACGGTTCGAGCGAACAAACCGCACTCGCATTGTTTTTTTTTGAAATTTCGAAATACGAAGTAACAACATACAGACCTTTTATTAAGACACAACACGCTATGAAACGGTCAAACATACTGCTACTGCTCAGCGCCGACGAACAAGCGCTGAGACTGACGCATCTCAAGAAACTGATGGCACAAGATGGCACTGACGCTATGTTGCTGAACATCAACGCCAACTTGTACTACCTGACAGGTCGCGTCTACAGCGGATATATCTATATACACCGCGATGTAGACGCCCCGACATATTTTGTCAAACGCCCCGTAGACCTCGAAGGCGACGGCGTCATCGCAATACACAAGCCCGAGAACATCCTCGAGGAACTGCAGCGCCATTCGCTGCCGATGCCCAAGCGTTTGGCTTTGGAACAAGACACCCTGCCCTACAACGCCGTACTACGTCTATGTCGCGCGTTGGGTGTCTCCACCGACGACATCGCCAATGCCGACGCACTGCTGCGTCACGCCCGCGCGGTCAAGACCCCCGGCGAGATACAGATGATAGCATCTTCGGGCAGTTGCCACGAGCATGTCTATCGTATGATTCCGCGACTATACCGCGACAATATGACCGACATCGAATTGCAAGTCGAGATTGAGCGCGTCTCGCGCCTCGAAGGATGTCTCGGCCAATTCCGCATCAACGGCAATGATATGGAATTGTACATGGGCAACGTCCTGGCCGGAGACAATGCCGATGCACCTTCGCCCTACGACTTCGCCATGGGCGGCGCCGGTGCCGACCCGTCACTGCCCGTAGGCGCCAACGGCACAATTCTGCGCCCCGGAATGACGGTAATGGTAGACGTCAACGGCAATTACACCGGATATATGACCGATATGACGCGAACATTCGTATTGGGAGACATCCCCGAGGAGGCACAACGCGCCCACCAACTGTCCATAGACATCTGCAACACCCTTGCCCAAATGGGTCGTGTAGGGACAGCAGCCTCGAATATGTATGAGAAAGCCCTCGATATGGCGCGACAAGCCGGGCTTGAACACTACTTCATGGGACACCGACAGCACGCCGGATTCGTAGGACACGGCGTAGGCATCGAAATAAATGAACTGCCCGTCATAGCTCCGCGCAGTCGTGATATCCTCGAAGCCGGCAACGTCATCGCCATCGAGCCCAAATTCGTCATACCCGGCGTAGGTGCCATAGGTATCGAAAACACTTACGTGGTACGCGAAGACGCCCCCATGCGCTGTCTCACCAACGCTCCCACCCAACTCATCAACTTCGAACAATGACGACACGTCTGACGGAAGAAAAACCTGACGACAGCAACTACGCACGTCTGCTGCGCGACCGCATATTCAAGCGCGTAGGCCACGTGGCCGACGACCTGGGTATGGAAGCATACGTCGTGGGCGGATACGTGCGCGACGCATTGCTGCGCCGCGGCGATCTCAACGACATAGACTTTGTCACCGTAGGCTCGGGCATAACCTTGGCCACAGCCGTAGCCAAAAGCCTGGGACGCGGAACACACCTTGGCGTATTCCGCAGCTATGGCACGGCACAAGTCAAGCGAGGACGTCTCGAGCTGGAATTTGTGGGTGCACGCCGCGAGAGCTACCAACGAGACTCGCGCAATCCCATAGTCGAAGACGGAACACTCGAAGAGGATATCGCCCGGCGCGACTTCACCATCAATGCTATGGCGCTGTGCATCAACGAGAACTCCTTCGGGCAACTTATCGACAACTACAACGGGCTGCAAGACCTGCAAGATCGCATAATACGCACGCCGCTGGAGCCGGAAGTGACCTTCAGTGACGACCCGCTGCGAATGATGCGCGCCATACGTTTTGCCACACAACTGCAGTTCGACATCTGCCCCGAGACCTTCGAGGCCATACGCACTCAGGCCGAGCGCATACGCATCATCACCACCGAGCGTATCACTACCGAGCTAAATAAAATCATGGCCTCGCCACGTCCCTCCATAGGCTGGGACTTGCTGCACCACAGCGGATTATTGGCCATAATACTGCCCGAATTAGAGGCGCTGGTGGGCGTACAAGTGGTCAACGGGCGCGGACACAAAGACAACTTCTACCACACCCTCGAAGTGCTGGACAACGTGGCCGCCGCCACCGACGACATCTGGGTACGCTGGGCGGCACTGCTGCACGACATCGCCAAGCCGCTGACCAAGCGCTACGACCCCCAGGCGGGATGGACATTCCACAACCACAACTTCATCGGCGCCAAGATGGTACCACGCATATTTGCCCGGCTCAAGCTGCCTATGGGAGCCGAGATGCGACGCGTCAAGCGCCTCGTAGACCTGCACATGCGCCCGATAGCGCTGGTGGAGGACGAAGTGACGGACAGCGCCGTACGTCGGCTGATAAATTATGCCGAAGACGACTTGGGCGCCCTGATGATATTGGCACGCGCCGATATCACGTCCAAAAACATCGAGAAGAAACAACGCTTTCTCGACAACTTCGATATTGTCGAACGCAAATTTGCCGATATCAACGCCTTGGATGCCGAAAGAGCCTTCCGCCCGGCACTCAACGGCTACGATATTATGGCTATGTTCGGGCTGACACAAGGTCCTACGGTAGGTATGCTTATGTCCAACCTGACACGAGTATCCCGCGACTGCGAAATCGAGCCGACACGCCAAGCCGCCATCGACTATCTTATGGAGTTGGGCGCTCGTAACGGCCTGCAAGGCGACCCGTCCAAGCTGCCGACGCCCGCCGAAAGCGCCGATACAGACGACAATTCAGCCGATGCCGCGCCCGATGAAGCCCGGCAAAACGCAGACTGACACGCTACATCACTACACCATCAAGCAGACAATGTATTATCTCACAAAAAGACTCGAAATATCGGCGGCTCACCGCCTTACGCTGTCCTATGACAGCAAATGCACCAATACGCACGGCCACAACTGGATTATCACCGTGCACTGTCGTGCGGCCGAGCTGAACGCTGACGGCATGGTCACCGACTTTACGCACATCAAAAACACGGTGATGGATCGACTGGACCACGCCAACCTAAACGAAGTGCTGCCCTTCAACCCCACGGCCGAAAACATAGCCCGCTGGATATGCGACAATGTACCCAACTGCTACCGCGTCGATGTCCAAGAAAGCGAAGGCAACATCGCCTCTTACCAACGCGACTGACCGCGCCAACACCATACGATTATGGATAAGAAATATCGCGTCAACGAAATTTTTTACTCGCTGCAAGGCGAAGGCCGATATACCGGCACGGCCGCCGTATTTGTACGCCTGAGCGGATGCAATATGCATTGCGATTTCTGCGATACCGACCACGCAAAATTCGACGAAATGACCGCCGCCGAAATTGCCGATGCCGCCGCCGCATTTCCGGCACGCCACCTGGTACTCACCGGCGGCGAACCCACACTGCAAGCCGACAGCGACCTGCTGCGCGCAATCAAGGCTCACGGCTTCTACGTCCAGATAGAGACCAACGGCACACGACCCGTACCGCCGGAGGTGGATTGGGTCACCTGTTCGCCCAAAGGCGACGGCCCGTGGGGCATAGACCGCGTGGACGAGCTGAAAATGGTGTACACGGGACAAGATGTCGAGACCATATATCGTCATTTCAACGTGCCTTGCGCCAAACTGCAACCATGCTCGGGCAAGAACATCGCCGAAACGATGGAATATATCATGCAGCACCCGCACTGGGGACTGTCGTTGCAGACGCACAAGCTGCTGGACATACGCTGACGCTGCGCCATATATGAAGCCGAAGCCATTTTTAGTACCTCCACTTACGCACAACCACACTAAGCATAACATCGCGATGAAGCATCTGACACTGACATTGACCGCAGCCCTGACAATCGCCATGGCCGCCAATGCCGCACCCAAGAAAAAGCATACGCCGGCCTACGAAGACCTCTCGGAACAGGTCTCGGACGCACTCAACAGCTACGACATCAATCAAGCACAGGAATTGATGGAACGCTGGGAAGCCTCGGCCAAACGCGCACGCCGCGACCTGCCGTCATCAGCCGAAGGACTGCGTGCACGCATTGTCCTGATGGACAATATGCTGCAACGAGTCGAGGATATTACAATCATCGACTCGGTGACCGTACCGCGCAGCCGACTGGCCGAAGCAATTCCGCTGCCGGCAAACGCCGGACGATTGGGCTCGCGTCAGATGCTGCCACCCAACATCCGCACCAACAACAGCACAATAGTATATACAGCTAACGACGGCCGCGAAGTATTTTGGAACGCACCGGACAGCACCGGTCGCTCCACGCTGTATCACGCCGGAATACTGGACGATGGAACGCTGGAAACTCCGACGGAGGTTTTTGCTTCGGCTCGATATGCCACCACCTGCCCGTTTATGCTCACCGACGGCAGTACATTGTACTTCGCCGCCAAAGACTCCGAGACATCTATCGGTGGATACGATATATATATGACACGTCGCGACGAAGCCACAGGAGATTTCCTCGAACCGGTGAATGTCGGAATGCCCTACAACTCGCCATACGACGACATCCTAATGGCCATAGACACCGACAACGGTATTGGATGGTGGGCCACGGATCGCAACAGCCTCGACAGCGATAGTATCACCGTATACACATATCTCACCAACGCCACTCGCCGCAACCTCGACCCCGAACGCGACGACCTGGCCGACCGCGCTTTTGTCACCGATATCGCCGTCACCCAAAGCTCGGATACAGACGCCGATGCCATCCGGGCACAGGTCAAAGCACGTGCCGCCGCACAAGCATCCGACACGGAGGACACGCACACATCCGATGCGTTGCCCTACCCCTTCGCCGTCGAAGGTCGGGCAGTATACTACCGCCTCTCCGACTTCCACAACCCCGAGGCACGCGAATTGATGTCGCAATATCTACGACAATACAATCTCGATCAGGCATATCGCCGCCAACTTGAACACCTGCGACAGCGCTACGCCGACGGCGACCACTCCGTAGCCGCCGAGATACGCGCTCTCGAGAACTCCGTCGCCAAAGCCATACCGACACTGCGCCGTCAGCGCAACGCCGTCATCCGCGCCGAACTCCACTAATCCAAGCCCCCCATACGAGACAATACAATCAGGGAGGGCGCGACCGGTCGCGCCCTCCCTGATTGTATTGTTATGCCTATGCTCAGTCAAGAATTTCCACACAGAACACTATCCTCCCAAAGGCCTGAAAACACTCCAACTTGTGGGGACTCGCTAAGGATGCCCGGCTTGACCGTCCATCCTTAGTTGCGCCACTAAATAGATAGTTCGATTAGTGTTTCAGGAGAGTATACTTTGAAACTCATCTTCACAACCTTGCCATTCTCCGTAAACATACTCATACAGAGCGGTTCTCTATTTTCAAAATGCTTTTTATCGCGAGTGTAATTCACTACCCACTTAAACGTTGTGAACATAATATCATCTATATTAGAATGCCTTGGAAGAATATATGCGATAAACCTGTCATGCAGCGTCATAATAATATCAAAAGATGCTGTTGAGGCCATAATGTTCGATAAATTATTATCCTCGATTGCAACCATTATGTTGTCTTGACTGACAGAATCCCAATTGACAGCCCTAACCCTGATTTTCATCGATGTCCGGCCACAATTAACCATTCTTCCGTCTTGGTATACCTCAAATAGATTAGGGCAGAAGTCCAGTCTCTCTAAAAGAAAAACTTTGAATGGCTCCAGTTGATCCATATTATTCCGACTTATTATCTATAGTATTCTATATATACATCACGGTCAAACATATCAAGACGACATTTAATTACCTCGCCATCTTCGATGAAAAGTGTCACGCCATAGTCTGACATATCTATACGCTGATAGCCAAAAGGTGTCATTGCTAAAACAGCGTACCCTCTTAGGACAATCCTCTCAGAAGATTGCTTTAGTATTCTCATCGGCTTTGGGCTCATCTGATAGTTGTCACTCCACAATGGATGGTTGCCATCCAAATTGAGTATTGACACTATATAACCATCCCCTGGGTTCAAGTCATATCCACTGCAACCATGCGTGTTTTCCTTCACCTCGACTGCACGATTACATACTTGTAGTCCCATAACAGGCGCCCCATGTTGAAAACGCTGGTGTGAGTGAGATTCGAATATCATTGCATATTATTTCTTAAGTCGTTTATAATATCGCCTACCATTGCCTCAACTATCTGAGGCTTGAAGCCAAGAGCTACTGCTGCAAGTTTGCAACCATGAACCTCGTTACTATCTATATCACCGTCACATATCATAACCATCACCATATCACGTAAATACAGCAAACGAGTCTCCATATCCTTTGGGGGTGTAAACTTTATTGAATCCGGAGAATTTTGGCATATTTGCAGATCGTGTTCTGTTAAACCCTCACGTTTACAAATCATAGCAATCGTGGCTAATTCGGATTTCAGCACTTTACCATCTGCCATCGCTATAGCCACAAGTGATTTTAAGTGACTTAACTTCTCTCGTTTCTTCCTTGATGAAAACAAACTAAACATACGTATTTAGACCTGTTGTTTGCAAGTTACAATTAAACTATTAAAGGAAATATGCCACAATCAAACATTGCAACATATTTCCTTTAAAATCTCTACTTCTATCTTAATGTGTTCGCCAATAATCAACGGCTTCAGCCATTGACATAGTTGGGAAACCGGCAAGAGACGATGTTAGTTGCCATAATTTCACCTCGGCGTCATCGACATCTCCATCGCACACCATTATGGTTGCCAAGAACCCGCACACGAACTTCTTTTGGTTATCATCCAGTGCGGCAAGAGTCACAAGCATCGTAGCAGGAGTCATCGCATCTGATAGCGCCAACAAGTTTTTTAGATGGTCAGGGGTAACCCCAAACTCGGCCATTCCCAGTGTTAACACTTTCATTTCTTCGTCCTCCACCTTTCCATCGGCAAGGACCATACATTTCCCAGCTTTTAGGACTGCGGATAATTCTAAGTTATTAAAATGCATATCAATATAGTTATAAAAGTGATATGCAAATGTCGGGATAAAAACTAACAATCTACCCCCCCCCGTTAATTTATGTTAAATATGTTTTAAAACATATTTATTGCAACACGTCATCGCTGAAAGGCCTTCGATGGTGCACTATAATGGTCAGAGCCAAGACATGAGGGGATGCCATCTATAGCAGAAAAATAGGCATGATCACAACGAACACAACCATAGCATCCTCCACCGCTGCAAACGAGTCAAGCAGTAGTGATTACGTGTTACCGGAGTTTGGTCTAACGGACAAAGCACAGCTTATCGGCAAGCAGACAAAAGTATTCATTGGACCAGATGTTTGTCTCGTCCGGAAATTGCAGGAAAGGCAAAACATCTTTCTTCACAAGAGTAATGTCAGCAGATTTCAAGCGATCTTTAAGCATCGATATGAAATCTTGTTTACTTATATCCAGCCCATTAAATTCTCTTGCCCTTTCTTTGAAATGATTGAAGTTGAGGGGTACGCCATTGCGTATATACCATTCAAAATCATACCAATCGCGGCCTTTGACTCGTTGTCCCCACTGGCGGAAAATCAATGCGTGCATTTTACCTGCAAAAAGGTCAGGAAGTGTAAAACAGCGTGTCATAAACGAATAAGGCTGCATCAACAACTTCTGTTCCGTTTCAAATCCAACCGGAGGGTTCGTGTCGACTTCAATCTTAATCTTGATACTTCTCTCCGTTTGAAACGACAAATTATACACATCGGTGGTGTCTTTCAAAAAAGCAGACTCCACACGCCCGACATTCTTTTTATCTTTCTTTGTTATCGTGACCTCACGTCCAAGGTTATTGAACTCTGTAATGAGTGCCGGAAAATAATCTTTCAAGTCAAACATATCATCCGGTGCCAACAAGGAAAAGTCGAGGTCATCTGAAAAACGGTGTAAGCCATGGAATATCCGAAGACACGTGCCCCCGTAGAAGGCTGCTTTCTCGAAGAATCCTACACGTTGCAGGCCTGCAAGCGCGACCTATTGCGCGACCTCAAACAAAGCGTTACGGCGTGCGTCCGTAGACGACAAATCGTAACGAGACAGCATTTGTTCAAAGACCTCGCTCATGCTCTATATACTTGATTAGTTGAACAATTGATGTTTTCTTTCGGCCTTTGTCAGCACAAGCGCGCAACACGTCCAGGTCGAAATCAGAGAACACGTCTGTATCGAAGCGCAGGTCTTCTTCAAGATACCTTGCGACATCCGACTGATATCGGAGGTTAAGTCTCGGAGTGAAAACGATTTGGTCGCATAAGGCTTTTTCACGACCGGCTATAAGGAACGACACCCCGGCCTCGTTTCCTATCGTAATCCCTATCGGGAAATACTCCTTATCGCAATGCACGTACCTGAACATGCCAATTTTGTTCTTATAGCTCCTTGCGACACCTGTCGTCAACGATATTGTCGAATAAACTCCCTCGGGAATAAGCCCATAATACCGCAGCGCAGTTTCCATAGAGACATACGACGAGCCATATATATGGTTGGCCAACAACGGCATCACATAAGGTTTTTTGGAAACTTGTGAATTCAGCACATAAAGTCCCTTTTTAAGACGGACAATCTCCGCAGCATCTTCCAAAGACTTAGCTTTTGCAGCCAAATGTCTGATTTGCGGATATACCGAGTCCAAAACGCCAATCCGAAAAGGGACGTTTCCAAGCTGCTCTATGCCGTACCGTTGTCGTTCCATACTGCAAAGATAGTAATTTTTTCGACAGGAAATGCAGTGTAAACGTATTTTCTGTCGAAATTTTGGCTGATATGGGCATAAAAAGCATCCGGCGTAAGCCGCCAAGTGCACGATGGCGCTTGGGAAGGCTTACGCCGGAAAGCGTTGGGCGTGGCTTATACCACAGCCTTGGAGGCATGACAAAAATCAGTGACAGGAGCCGCAATCGCAACTGCTGCCGGGACCACGATGGCCCTCGTGGTCGCAGTCGCAATCGTCGCCACAGCCGCAATGGTCATCGCCGCAGCCACAGTCGTCGTGACCGTGGTCACAGCCGCAACCGCAGTGATGTACGGGATGTAGCTCCTCTTCGGTGGCAGGGCGTACATTGAGCACCTTGCCGCAGAAGCGTACATCGCGACCTGCCAGCGGGTGATTAAAGTCCATGGTGACTTTGTCGCCGCTGATGTTGAGCACTCGACCCATAATGCGGTAACCCTCGGAAGTCATCATGGGCACGGCAGCTCCGACCTTAACGGTTTCGCTATCAAATTTGCCGTCAACCACGAAAATTTCGCGGTCAAGGTCTACGACTTTTTCCTTGTCGTACGGGCCGAAAGCCTTGTCGCTGGTGACCGTTACGTCAAACGTTTCGCCTACCTGCAGGCCATCGAGGGCCTTTTCGAGGGGCTCGAGGACACCTTCGGTTACGCCGAAGATGATACATTCGGGTTCGTCGGCATTGGTCTGATGGACAGTCACCTGAGTGCCGTCGGGAGCTATCTCGTAGAGGTCATAGCCCAATTCGACATACATGCCGGGGGCGACTTTCAATTTATTGTCTTGCATTGTGTATCTGTATTTTATTTGTATTGCGTATCAGAGGGTCAAAAGAGCCTCAATTTTCTCGACAAGAGTCTCGCGTGATTGCGACCCGGCAAGGCGTATAGGCGTTTTCTTACCGTTCTTGAAGAAGAGGATGGTCGGAAGCGACATTACACGGTTCTCGGCGGCGAAGTCGTTTTCGTCGTCAAGGTTGTAGCTGCCTATCACTACGCGGCCTTCGTATTCCTTAGCCAGTTCGTCGATAAGCGGTGACATGGCGCGGCAAGGTCCGCACCACGTAGCCCAGAAATCCACCACCACGGGCTGGCCGGAGGCGATGATTTCGTGGATGTTTTCGTCTGTAAATGTGGTTGCCATATTGCTTATGATAAGTATATTAGGTGTTTATATTTTCGTATATGTATCACACGTGATTAACTTCGAAGTCTACGCCGGCATCTTTGAGGTCGTTGAAAAGTTTGCGGTCGAGACGCAATCGGCGCGACGAAGTGAGCGAGGCTCCGCGACCCGTCGCCGGATCGTAGAGATATAGTCGAAGGTTGCCGGTATTCTCGTGTTCACCGGGCTTGGCCAATCGAGTGGACAGCAGTGCCGACAGGGCATTCTCGGCTTCCTCGGGCGTCACTTTGATGGTGATGCCGCTGATAAGTTTACCCTTGACCTCGGAGAGAAGTTGGATAGCTCCTACTTCAAATTCGATATCGCCCTTGCTACGGCGTGCAAAGCTGCCGCGTATCAGTATCGGCGTGCCGGCTTTTCCGAAGTTGCCGAACTCGATATGCTTCTTGCCGAAGAGTCGCAGCTCGGTACTGCCGCTGTAGTCCTCGATTTTCATAACCGTGTAAGGGTTGCCGTTCTTGGATATGCGGACATCGCCCGCCACGACAATTCCGGCAAAGGATACCTCGGTGCCCTCGGCAGGCACCATCTCGCCAAATTCTTTTATCGAGCATTTGGTGCCGTAGACCACTTCCATATAGTACGGATCCAATGGGTGAGCGGACAGGTACATACCTACAAGGTCTTTTTCCTTCTCGAGGCGTAGCACATCCGGCCATTGCATTGCCGGCTTGATTTGGGGACGCGCCTGACGTGCAAATTCCAGGCCTTCATCACCGCCGAAGTCAAAGAGCGAGCCTTGACAATCGTTATTGTTGGCCTGATACTTCTGGCCGTAGCGGATGAGGATATCGGCCAATGTATCACCGCGCGGATTGGCCTCGAAGAAGTCTTCGCGCTTCACGTCTTGCGAAAAGCAGTCAAAGGCTCCGGCCAATGCAAGATTCTCGAAGGTGCGGCGGTTGAGCGTCCCGGCGGATACTCGTTCCACGAAGTCATATATATTCTCGAAAGGCTTGTCGCCACGCGCCTTGAGGATGCCGTCGACCACGCCCTCGCCCACGCCCTTGATGGCGCTCAGACCGAAGCGTATATCGCCCTTGGCGTTGACACCGAAGCGGCTATAGGATTCGTTGACATCCGGTCCGAGTACTTGTATACGCATATTCTTGCACTCGTCCATAAATCCGGAAAGTTTGGTGATGTCGTTAAGGTTTCGCGACAGCACCGCGGCCATGTACTCGCTGGGATAATTGGCTTTGAGATATGCGGTCTGATAAGCGACCCAGCTGTAGCACGTAGCGTGGCTCTTATTGAAGGCGTAGGACGCGAATGCTTCCCAGTCCTTCCAAATCTTTTCGAGGACCTTGGGGTCGTGTCCGCGCTCCTGACCGCCGGACATAAATTTACCCTTAAGATGGTTCATTTTGTCAATGAGCTTCTTGCCCATAGCCTTGCGCAGGGTATCGCTTTCGCCGCGTGTAAAGCCGGCCAACAGTCGCGACAGGAGCATGACCTGTTCTTGATATACGGTAACGCCATAAGTATCTTTGAGATACATCTCCATCTCGGGGATGGCGTACTCGATAGGCGACTCGCCATGTTTACGCTTGATAAAATCGGGAATGTACTGCATAGGCCCCGGACGATACAAAGCGTTCATAGCTATGAGGTCTTCGAACGTCGAGGGCTGTAATTCGCGCAGGTATTTCTGCATACCGGCCGACTCGAATTGGAATGTGCCTATGGTGCGCCCCTCGCAATACAACTTGTACGTCTTGGGGTCGTCTATGGGTATATTGTCCAAGTCAATGTCCACGCCATGTGTCTGCTTGATATTGGCCACTGCCTCCTTGAGTATCGACAACGTTTTGAGACCCAGGAAGTCCATCTTGATAAGTCCGGTCTCTTCGATGACACGACCTTCGTACTGGGTCACCAGCAACTTACCTTCCTCCTTATCATTGGCCGTGGATACGGGCACCCAATCGGTGATGTCATCACGACAGATGATGACGCCGCAGGCATGTACGCCGGTATTGCGGACATTGCCCTCGAGGGCGCGCGCATAGTTGAGCGTCTCGCGCACAAGCGGATTTGACGAATTGACCTCGGGCTTGAATTCGGGTACATAGTCGTAGCAGTTGCTCAGTGTGGGCTTCAGTTCTTTGCCGTTACGCTCGGGCATGTGCTTGGGTATGAGCTTGGTCAATCGGTTGCTCTCGCTCAACGGCAATTGCTCGACGCGTGCCACGTCCTTGATGGCCATCTTGGCGGCCATAGTGCCGTAGGTGATGATGTGCGCCACCTTTTCTTCGCCGTATTTCTGTGTCACATAGCGCAATACGTCGGCACGCCCGTCGTCGTCGAAGTCGATATCGATATCGGGCAACGAGATACGATCCGGATTGAGAAAACGTTCGAACAGCAGGTCATACTTGATGGGGTCTATTTGCGTGATACCAAGGCAGTAAGCCACACATGACCCGGCAGCCGAACCACGTCCGGGGCCGACACTGACGCCCAATTGGTTGCGTGCGGCGTTTATGAAGTCTTGCACGATCAAGAAGTATCCCGGGAAGCCCATGGTCTTCATAATGTGCAACTCGAATTTTATGCGCTCCTTAAGCTCGGGGCTCAGAGGCGAACCGTAACGACGCTCCGCCCCCTCATAGGCCAATTTGGCCAGATAATCCGCCTCGAATTTTATGCGGTAAAGTTTTTCGTAACCGCCCAACTTCTTGATTTTCTTCTCGGCTTCCTCCTGCGACAGCACCACGTTGCCGTTTTCGTCGCGCGTAAACTCGTCGAACAATTCTTGCTCGGTGATACGCTGACGGTACTCGGCCTCGGTGCCGAAACTTTCGGGAATGGCGAAATTGGGCATTATAGGCGGATGGTCAATGGTGTAGGTCTCAACCTTGTCCAAGATTGAGGCCGGCGTCTCGAGTGCTTCGGGTATATCGGCAAACAGCGCCTGCATCTCGGCCGAAGTTTTGAGCCATTCCTGCTTGGTGTAGTGCATACGGTCCTGGTCTGTCACAAACTTATTGGTAGACAGACATATCAGACGGTCATGGGCCTCGGCATCGTCTTCATTAACAAAATGGACGTCGTTGGTCGCTATGATTTTTATATCATACTTGCGTGCCAAGGCTATGAGTTTAGGCTCTATCTCGCGCTGTTTCTCGTAAGTATCATGGGCGGCATTGACCACGGTGGCCTTATGGCGTTGCAATTCGATGTAATAGTCATCGCCCATTAGATTCTTCCACCACGCCACAGCGGCATCGGCATCTTCGTCGCGGCCGTTCATCAGCAACTGCGGAATCTCGCCGCCCAAACATGCCGAAGCAATAATCAAGCCTTCGTGATGTTTCTCGATTTCGCGCTTGTCTGTACGCGGGTGCATATAGAAGCCCTCAGTCCATGCCTGGGATACCAATTTGATGAGGTTGTGGTAGCCGGTGGCATTCTTGGCCAGCACTATGAGGTGCCGTCCTATATCGCGCTTGTCCACATGGGTGTGCAGGTCTTCCTGCGCCACGTACATCTCGCAGCCGAATATGGGCTTAAACGCATGCTCCTTGGCATACGTCAACGCCGCTTCGGCATCGGCTACGGCCTTTTCGTCTCCGCTTTCGCGCGCCGCGTCAAGTGCCGCCTTGGCCTTGTCAAGCGCCTTGCCGTTCTTCTTGTTTACATAATTGAAGAACTCCTTGATGCCGTACATATTGCCGTGGTCGGTGAGGGCTATACCGGGCATTCCGTCATTCATAGCCTTATCGACAAGCGCCGATACCGACGCCTGCCCGTCAAGCAACGAATACTGGCTGTGCACATGAAGATGTACAAATGGGGGCATATAGTTAGTTGTTTGTGTCGTTGTGTTTTATAGAATTTACACTGCTATTTTCGGATCGCCGTCGGCATATCGTTGCATCGTCGGCGCATAACTCGTCCAAGCATTGCGAAGGCAAAAATAAGCATATTTTTCGGCTTCTGCAACCCCTCACCTCCCGTCCTCACGACAAAGCGGTAAGTATTACCGCCATACTCTTTTCGTGAAGTTATCAACACCCCGATTTCTCCGTTTTCGCCCTCGTCACAGGCTGCGGATTCGCATCAAAACAGAGAGCAAAACATCGCCCCGAGATGACATCGGCGGTGAAGCTGCGAACATCATCCTTGCCGTCCACGTTATTTTTGCGTAACTTTGCAAAACAATAGCACAAAATGATATGACGGAAGACCAACGCATAGACATACAGCAAGAAGCCGTGCGTATGCTGCGCACCGTGTTCGACCCGGAAATCCCGGTGGACGTCTATTCCTTAGGGCTCATCTACCGCATAGATGTGGACGATGATGCCAACCTCGAAGTGGACATGACACTGACCGCCCCCAACTGCCCGGCGGCCGACTTCCTCGTGGAAGATGCACGCCAAAAGCTCGAGAGCATCGAAGGCGTCAAGAGCGTGAAAGTCAACATTGTCTTCGAGCCCGAATGGAACCGCGACATGATGAGCGAAGAGGCTAAACTCGAATTAGGGCTCTTGTAATCATCAGATAACTACAATATATGTCCACACCCGACAACGCAGCACCGACGCGAGACAAGACGTATTTTGTCAGCGATATGCACTTAGGTGCCGTATATATTGCCGACCCGCGCGAGCACGAAGCTCGAGTGGTACGTATGCTACAGTCTTTCGAAAAGGACTGTAAGACGCTGTACCTTCTCGGAGACATTCTCGACTACTGGTTTGAGTACCGCACCGTGGTGCCGCGAGGATACATCCGCTTTTTCGGCCAACTTGCACACATGTCGGATATAGGCATCAAAATCGTATGGTTCATCGGCAATCACGACATCTGGCTTTTTGACTATCTTCGCGACCAAATAGGCATGGAGGTCATCGACGGCAACGTCGTGCGCGACATCGATGGCAAGAAGTTCTTCCTGGGACATGGAGATGCACTGTACGGCGACAGCCGCAGTTTTCGTATTCTACGTGCATTCTTCCGCAACCACCTGTGCCAAAAGTTGTACGCGGGGATACATCCGCGCTGGACCATACCGTTTGCTCATCGGTGGTCAAGCCATAGCCGCGGCGACAACCCAATGTCTCATCCCGCCGTCCCCGACCCCGAAAAAGAACGTTTTATCATCTTTGCCCGCGGGTACCACGCCGAGCATCCGGACATCGATTTCTTTGTCCTCGGACACCGACATATTGCGCTTGATTACCCCATAGACGACGGCGCTCGCGTAGTAATCCTCGGCGATTGTTTTTCGCAGTTCACCTACGCCGTATATGACGCCGACGGCCTCCGGTTATTACATTTTGCAGACGTCGAAAGTTGATATTAACATCTTTTAACCGTGTCACATTTCCCGATTTTTGCGTCGTCTGCGCCTCTATCTTTCTATAAATAGGCATTTTATACGCAAAACGCCACACAAGACGAGACCTCCATATCCAAAAATATGTTGTAGAACATATAAATATATTTGGTGCGCTGACCAAGCCTTTATACCTTTGTCATCGCAAAACCTAACAATCTTTTTTACCTTAGAAATTGTACCTATTGGAAACCAATAAAGACAGGGACTCCGCGAGGAGTCCCTCTTTTTTGTATACGCCCCAACGAAGGCTTATACGCCGATATAAAAAGCGGACTTGACATGGCAATTACGCCACGACAAGTCCGCTGTTTCGGTACGGTTTTCTTTCGGAAAGTTTCAGCCGTTAGCCCTTTTGTCGAAGGCATCCTTGACCCAGGGAACGAAACAGGCCAAAACTATAAGCCATCCTAAATCCATAGTACAAAGGTTTTAATTAGTCTTTCGATATTATATTATGGTATATTATAAGTGAAAATGCTATACAAGGTTGTTTAGCGGCGTATTATGGCGTCCTCGCGATACTTGTTCTTAGGCGATACCGGAGCGCCGGGATAGCCCACGGGGATGATACACAGCGGCACATAACGGTCTTCGAGGCTCAAAATCGTACGCGCTGTACATGCTCTTTCCATATCGGGATACAGACCGCACCATACCGCTCCGAGACCGCACGCATGAGCTGCCAATAGCAGATTTTCGGTAGCAGCGCTGCAGTCCTGCACCCAGAACTCGGGTTGCTGTTTGAGCATACGCGTGCTGTCGCTGCATACGACTATCGCAACCGAAGCATTGGTCAGTTTACTGCCGGCGTTGGGTAGCGCCTCGGCAAGTGCCGCACGAAGCTCAGCATCGCGCACTACCACGAAGGCCCAAGGCTGACGGTTGACAGCCGTAGGTGCGGACATAGCGGCACGCAGGAGGGTATCCACGGTCGCATCGCTGACTTCGGCTGACGTATATTGGCGCACACTCGCACGCGTCGAAATGCAGTGGAGTACTGCCTCGGCGTCCGTCGTCGGAACTCCGGCGTAAGCCAAAGGCAGCATAGCCAGAGCGCATATAAGTATTGACAGTCGGCGTATCATTTTTTCTCGGATGTTTTTGACGTTGCGGCCTTGGTTGTCTTGGTCGTCTTGGCGGCTTTGGTTACCTTGGCCGGTTTTTCGGCCTTATCATCCTTGGCGGATGCAGTTTTTTGAGGCTCGCGAAGGGCATGTTCTTCGTTGAAGTGCTCTATATTTTTGCGCATGGATGCGACTTCCTTATTGAGCATCTCTATCTCGCGTTCCTGATTGCGGATGGTGGTGAGCAACGAGTTCAATTCCTCATTGTCAACGCTCATGGGATACTGCTCCTCGACACGGACAATAAAGTCTGCAAGGACATTCATATAATTAGTGAAAGCTGCAAACGGGGTCTCGTAAGGCGAGAATAGCGAATGTACGGCACCGTCGGCAAGGTGCTTGGTGGACATGTAATAGAAATGGTCGCTGGCCTGCAGGTATATCCAGTCTTGCTTGAGACGGCGATCGTCGCACAAGCGCACGCGCTCGGCCACGGAATACAACTTACGGAAGGCTTCGTTCTGCAACTCATTGCCCAGCCATGCGGAAGTATCGCGTGCCTCGTCGGCGTCGCTGATGGGGTGAACAACGGTCACGGGGGCTACGGCCTTGGTCTTGCGCACGACCTCGGAGGGCGTGGCAAAAGTGATGTCTCTTTCGGCAGCGAAGCGCGGCAGTGCTTTGAGGAAGTCGAAGATACCGCTGTCACCGCTTTGCAGTCCGCCGAAAGTATCCAGATTCATACACAGGTTGACGATCTGTTCTTCCTCGGGTGTGGCTGCAACCCAGTCCATATATTTGTCTGCGGTCAGCGGATACGCATCCCATGAGGTATCGGTGAAGCGGAAGCAGATGTCGTCCGAGAGTTTGGCATTGCGCATCAACACCTTGAGCTTGGGTGCCGTTTCGGCGCTGTATACGTAGTTGGGCGAACGCCAGCCCAAGATGTGTTTGGCGCCTTCGGTGATTACGCCCTTGAAGCCCATGGCTGCTATCTGCGGAGCGATATCGTCGCTGTACAGGAACTCGGTGTTACGCATCACCGTGGGGCGCTGTCCGAAAAGCTCCTCTATGCGGTCGCATTGTGCCTTCACCTGCTCGGCAAATTCCTCGGGTTCGGACAGCGACGCCAACGAGTGGGCGTACGGCTGAGCCAGGAACTCGACACGTCCGGTGTCTGCCAGACGACGCAAAGCGTCTATCATCTCGGGCACATATTGCTCGAACTGCTCGATGGCGATACCGCTTATGGCTATGGAGCACTTGAAGGGATTGGATTTGTCATTCAACATCTCCAAAAGCACGCGTGCCGCCGGAAGGTAGCTGCGATTGGCCAGTCCGGTGATTATGTCGTCATTGAGAAAGTCATCGTAATAGTAGTGGTCGTTGCCTATGTCGAAAAAGCGGTAGCGCTTGAGGCGCATAGGCTGATGGATTTCGAAATTCAGCGAAATTGCTTTCATAATATGTATGGTGTGACGCTGTGGTCTGTTTTGTTATATCTATAGTATATGCGATATCCGCGGCGGGGCTACCAACCGAGGACTTTATGGTAAATGTCTATCACCTTGCGCCCGGCCTTATCCCACGTGATTTGGGATACTTCCTTGATGCCTTGGTCGCGCAGATAGGCGTGCATCGACGGATACGACACTATTGCATTGATGGCATCGGCCATGGCATCTATATCCCAGTAGTCGGTCTTGATGACATAATGCAGGATTTCGGCGCAGCCGCTCTGCTTGGAGATAATCGACGGGACGCCCATCTGCATGGCTTCCAGAGGCGAAATACCGAAGGGCTCGGACACGGAGGGCATGATGTATACGTCCGAGGCACTCAACATCTCGTACACCTGACGCCCTTTTTGAAATCCCGGAAAATGGAAGCGGTCGGCAATACCGCGACGCGCCGCCAATTCGATCATCGCATCCATCATATCGCCGCTACCGGCCATGACAAAGCGAACGTTATGGTTGTTTTTGAGCACCTTGACAGCCGCCTCGACAAAGTATTCCGGACCTTTCTGCATCGTGATACGTCCCAGGAAGGTCACTACTTTTTCTTTGGGTCGCGGTGCTTTGATTTCCAAAATTTCTTTGTCCAACGGGATGACCGCGTTGTGTACGGTGGTCACCTTGGCCGGGTCTATACCGTATTTGTCTATGACGGTGTTGCGCGTAAGGTTGCTCACGGTGATGATATGATCGGCGTGCAGCATACCGTCGCGTTCGATATTGAACACGGTGGGATTGACGTTGCCGCGGCTGCGGTCATAGTCGGTGGCGTGTACATGTATCACCAACGGCTTTCCGGTCACCTGCTTGGCATGTATGCCCGCCGGATACGTCAGCCAGTCATGGCTGTGGATGATATCAAAATCGAGGGTACGAGCTATCACTCCCGCCGTAATCGAGTAATTGTTGATTTCCTCGAGAAGGTTGTCGGGATAGCGACCCGAAAATTCGATGCAACCGAGGTCGTTGGTACGCATATAGTTGAAGTCGGCATAGATGTGGTCGCGCAGACGGAAATATAACTCGGGATCCATCAGTCGTCCTATGCGCCCGTCCACATATTCGCGCGAAGTCTCTCGCCATGCCACAGGCACTTGCGAGGCTCCTATGATGTGCGCAAACGAACGGTCTTCATCGCCCCACGGCTTGGGTATCACGAAGGTGATATCCATATCGCCGCAGGAGGCCATACCACGTGTAAGTCCGTAGCTGGCCGTACCTAAGCCGCCAAGGATGTGCGGGGGAAATTCCCATCCGAACATTAAGGCTCTCATATATCGGATTTATGGTTTTTTATGGTTTGGTGTATCATTGTCTATCGCTTTGAGAGAATGTTCAAAGACTCATACGTTTGAGCATTCGCAGAGTGTGCAGCACTTCACCCACATTGGTGGCGTGCGATATGGCTCCGCGACCCAGGAACGGCGGATTGGCATCGTACATCTGGCTCAGCGATCCTATGCAGCCCCAGGACATTTCTTCCTCGAAGCCGATAAGTACGCGGTCTATGTAGGACACGCCGCTCATGCCGAAGACCTTGAGGTAGGCGTTGGCATAAAATCCCATCAGCCAAGGACGTGCCGGTCCTTGATGCAGAGTCAATTCGCGCTCGCGTTCGTCACCGAGATATACGGGACGGTAGCCGTAGCTCTTGGGCGACAGCGTACGCAGGCCCTTGGACGTCAGCAACTCGCGCGTAACCACATCGAGTACGCTCTTGCGCTGACGACGGCTCAGCGGGCTGTATTCGACGCCTATAGCGACGGCCATATTGGGTCGCACCGACGGGTCGGCATAATTGCCGTTGACGTAGTCGTACATATACCCCCATTCGTTAAGGAATTTGGCGGGGAAGGTGCTATCCATCAGCGCGGCGGCATCGCTCCTGCGTTGACGCTGCTCGGCATGGGCATCGTCATCGGGCGTCAGCGCAAGGGCATAACGCAGCGCGTTGTACCACAATGCGTTGAACTCTACAAGGTATCCGGTACGGGGATTTACGGGACGACCGTCGACAACGCCGTTCATCCACGATACGGGCGTATCGGCACCATCGGTGGTCACCATGCCGTCGGCGGCATTGAAGTGCAAATTGGGGTGCTTATTGTCGAGAATGTAATCGACGATGCGGCGCACTTCTTCGCCGTAACGTTCGGGACAGTCCTCGGGATACAGCTTGCCATATTGCTGTATGGCCCAAACCGCCCACAGCGGAATATCGGGCAGCGATATGCCGGCGATGGTAGCGTCTTCGGTGCCGTTTTCCATAAAGCGATTCAGCGCCGACAGGGCCGTTGACATTATTTCGTAGAAGTCTTTTTCGTGGTCTATGGCAAGGGTGATGCCGGGCACAGCCATAAAGGTATTGCGAGCCAGCACCACTCCCCAGGGATAGCCGGAGAGTACGTACAGTCCGCCGTTGCGACGCAGATAGAATTGCTTGGCCGAATTCTTCAGGCAATTGAAGAAGGATGTTCGCGGCGTGCGCAGCGCAATCTCGGCGGTATACATCTTGGACAATTGGCGGGGACGAGCCTCGCTGACTCCGGCGCTGAAAATGATGCTCTCGCCTTTTTTGATTGGCAGTTCGAAGTATCCGGGCACCCAAAGGTCCTCGGTATACGGCACCTGACGCTCCAGGTCCTTAAAATATTCGATGTCGCGATACCAGTTGGGTTGGTCTACCCATGTCGGCTTGTGCGAAAACTGCATATACAGCGTCGGGAAGCCATCGTACAAGCAGGTGGCGATGCCGTTGTCCACCGGCGTAATCGTCCGATTGATAGCATCATTGGCCATCACCAACGAGTTGGAGTCGCGGAATGCCAGGAACGGGCGGAATTGCAGCGTTGTCGGCGAATGGGCCTCCACGAGGGTGTAGCGTATGAGTATACGATTTTCGTCAGTGATGAAAATCTTTTCTTTGGTGAGTATGACGCCTCCTACGCGGTAGGTGGTGCGCGGAACGCTCTCGCAGTCAAATTCGCGGATGTATTTGTGGCCGTTGGGGCTGTATACTCCGCCTTTGTAGCGATGAATTCCGAGATTGAAAGGTGCTCCGTGCTGTATCACCGTCTCGTCAAGCGACGACAGGAGTACATGCGGACGGTAGCCCATCTCGGGTATGGGTATCACCAAAAGTCCGTGCTGCTTACGAGTATTGCACCCTACAAGCGTGGTGCAATGGTATGCTCCGGCACGATTGGTGCGCAGCATCTCCTTAGGTAAGGATTGGTCAAGATTTATCAGTAGGTTCTTGTCAAACTTCAGATAACTCATTATAAAGAGCTTAGGATAATATTACATCTAATATTCGGCGAAGCCGGATTGTGCTGCGCCCACTTCGCGCCTGCGCGCATAAAGTGTGCCACGAATTTACGCAATTTTTCCGACATACACACGCCGTCACACCAATTCTTTTTCGAGAAAAGTCAAATAATGCCCGATAGAGGGCAATCGCTTAATGCAAATTCCCTCTTCGGGCAATATCGGACAACGTATCTTTCGACAGACATTTGCCCGTCGAAGTTCGATGCCGAGACTTTGCTTGCGGCCGTCGATGACGCCGACGGCACGGTGCGTTCTACTTCTTGGCCGCCTTACGGATGGCGATAGGCACCATAATGGACACGTACAACTGAAGCACGGCGCCGGCAAGTACAAACACCAGCCAGTCTCGCGGATCTACCGAATAGAACATAAAGAAGGCGGCGGCACACTGGAATACGGCGCTCCAACGCTGGATGACGTATAGTCGGCGCACGCGAAAGATATCTCCCGTGTATTTGTCCAAGATGCGGCCCGTCAACAGCATGACGGCGCCCACGCTGAACACATAGCGATAGACGGTGCTTCCGGGGCCTGCAATGAAGGGCATAAGCACGCCTATAGCTATAATAATCAAGGCAATACTCGAGAGAATATTTGCTATTTTCTGTCTTTTCATATTTCGAAATTGTTAGTTAAGTTTTTTGTACCGCCGATTCTTACGGCTGCCGTGAACGACTTATTCGAAGACATAAACATCTTCGTTGGGCAGACTCATATCGTACTGCTCGCGGACGATGCGCTCGATTGTGGGGCCGTCGCCGCAGTCTAAACGATGATTCAGTTCTTTATACTTCGCCAAGGTATCATTGTAACGCGCTATTTCCATCTGCAGGCTGTCGATGACTGTCTTATTGTGATATATGCGCGTCACCGAATTTTCTTGGATGAACACTATGTAAATTATGACGCCCACTATCAGTATCGCAGATACGGACAGAAAGCGGCGGCACCATTCTATGGTCTTATTGCTCATTGTATCGGCTGTATGATGTTAGAAACGCGGATGACGAGGATTGTCTTTGTCCACCTCTTCCCAAAGATACAGACGGTCGCCGGGGCGTACCTTGGCCGGAACGGCTATGGCAAAGTCGTGCCCGCGGTCTATGGCGTCTACGGGCGACCCGTCGTCCCCGTGAATTTCGTGGACGGTGCTGATAAGTGCGCCGGTGGTGGGTCCGGTGATGACTACTTCGTCGCCGAGGCGCAGTGTCCCGGCTTCCATCTTGAATTCGGCCACGCCGAGACGGGGGAAGTAGCGCGTGGCACGTGCGGCATACACTTTTTTGCGCGTGGCCGATGACCCGTAATGCGAAGACCATTCGCCCAAGCGGCGGCCGAGGTAATAGCCGTCCCAAAAGCCGCGATTGAATATATGGCCGAGGCGCTCGTCCCATTGGGCGATGAGATTGTCGTCATACGTGCCGTCGCAAATGGCGCGTAAAGCGGCATCATAGCAGGACACTGCCTCGCGCACGTACTCGGGGCCGCGGGCGCGTCCCTCGATTTTGAATACGCGCACACCGGCATCCACCATCTTATTCAGGAAGTGTATGGTCTTAAGGTCCTTGGGCGACATCAGGTATTTGCCATCGACCGTAATTTGCTGACCGGTATCGCGGTCGGTCAAGTCGTAGGCTCGGCGGCATATCTGGGTACACGAACCGCGGTTGGCGCTGCTATCCATCTGGTGCAGACTCATATAGCATTTACCCGAAACAGCCATACACAGAGCTCCGTGACAAAACATCTCGATTTTCACCTGCTCGCCGTGGGGGCCTCGCAAGTCCTCGCTTTCGATTTGCCTGTGTATGGCATATACCTGATCAAGGTTGAGCTCGCGTGCCAATACGACCGTGTCCGCCCATTGAGCATAGAATCGTAAGGCGCGGAAATTGGTGACGTTACACTGCGTGGATATATGCACTTCCAGTCCGAGGTCACGAGCCATCTGTATGGCGGCTATATCGCTGGCTATAATGGCGCTGACACGACATTCCTTGGCCTTTTGCAATATCTCGGCCGCGGCATCAATATCTTCGTCGTACAGCACGGTGTTCAACGTCAAGTATACCTTTACGCCGGCTTGGCGGCATGTGTCGGTGATGCTGCGCAGGTCGTCCGTGGTGAAGTTGACGCTCGAGCGGGCACGCATATTCAGCGTTCCCAGACCGAGGTATACCGCATCGGCGCCGGCGTCAATGGCGGCATGTAGCGACTCATACGATCCGACGGGGGCCATCAGTTCGAAGTCGCTACGCTTATATCTTTGTTGTATTGTATCCATGTCGTGTGTCGTCATAAAACGGCATTAGGCCAATAGAGCCGTCCAGGGTCTATTGGCCTGTAAGGCCTGTCGGAAGTTTTGTCGCTTCCGGTATATCCAAATACGGAAATCTGCTGTTTATTCGGCAGCGGCTGCGGGTGCGGCTGCTTCGGCGGGAGCGGCTGCGGCAGGGGCGGCTTTGTCAGCTGCGGGAGCTGCTTTCTGAGCCGGAGCGTTGTTGAACGCGTTGGCACCCTGAGCGGGAGCGGCTGCTTCGGCATTTACACGAGTACTTTCGCCGGAAAGCTTGGGCATGGTGTATGCGCTGGCTACGGAAAGCACGAGGATGAGTGCGGCCAGGGTCCATGTGGTCTTCTCCAGGAAGGTGTTGGTGCCACGTACGCCAAGAACTTGGTTGCCGGCGCCGAATTGCGAGGACAGACCGCCGCCCTTGGACTTTTGGATGAGTACGATACCGATAAGCAGAATTGCTACGATTACTACGAGAATTATAAATACTATATGCATTGTATATTAGTTGTTATTGTTTTTTTTATTGAATGTCACGCAAATACGTCTTGCCGCAAGGCTATCGCGCCCCACCCTCGCCCTCGTGTTCGGGCGGAAGCAGGCTGATAACTTTGCGCAAGAAGCGCAATTGGTCTGCAAAGTAAATACTTTTTTCCGGATTTTTCAAATTTAAGTCGGACAATATTTCGTATGCGCGGCGATATCGGCCTTGACGGATGTAAATTTTTGCCAGGGATTCGCTCAGTGACGAGGCGGGTGTCTGGTCTTTGCCGGAAATTTTTGCGGGAGCGGCCGGCATCTTGGTCTCAGCCACGGGCGCGGCAGCGATAGGCGCGGGACTCACAGCTTCCGTATCTACCGAAGCATCGGGAACGGTCTCGGCGGTCGCATTCTCGGACGGAACGGTCTCGGCGGCCGCATTCTCCTCGGCGGTCGCGGATACGGCGTCAGCCGTTGATGCGGCCGGGGTTGTCGATTGGGCTGTCTCGGCCGTGACTTTGGCTCTTACGGCCTCAGCGACTCCGTGCGCGCCCAGGAAGCCTTCTATTCCGGCTGCGGTGGCGTCTGTGGCGCCGGATACCGTCTCTTCGCTCTCGGCGTCTTCATCGGCCAGGACTGCGCCGTAATCCGGCGTGGGATTGAGTATGAGGCGTTCGAGCAGCGCATCGTCTTCGGCCGAAGGATGGCCGTAGGTGGCGATGAATTTGTCTATAGTATCGGTTGTGCCGGGTGTGACGGTATCTTCGCGCGGATACAGCGAGCCCCAAGCGTCTTCGTGTATGTCGGCCAAGGCGGCCACCGCGGCCGGGTCGGGGCTGTGCATGGCCACATGCGCCATCAGCGCACGGCGTGTCTCATCGTCCATCTCGCGGTAGTGGTCACGCAGGTACACTATCAGTGGGTACACGTGATAGGGACGGAGGTTGCCTATGGGGGTCCGGATGTCGGTCATTGCTGTGGCTGGTGCGTTTGCGTTTATATGGTTATGCGGTTATACGGTTATACGGTTTTTAGTTCTTATACAGACCGGTCGTGATTACCAGTTGCCGAGCGTAGCGTTGAATATCAGTTCGACAAGTTCTTTGGAAATTTCCTGGCACAATTGGTCTTGGACATCGATAAGCAGTTCGGTGGCGCTGAAGTCGCGATAGGCCGAGAAGGTCTGGTCTACGCTGTTGGCGTCGTTGCGCGTATCGGTGTACTTGACGCGCACGCTTATGGTCAGTCGGGTTTGGCTGGCATAGGCATTTTCGGTAACGGCCTGCGGCGACAGGGAGTAGCCGGTGATTTCGCCCTCGATGGACAGGTCGGCATTGCCCGCATCTGTGGTGCGCAGGCGAGTGTTGCGCGCGATATAGTCGGTCAATTCGTTCTCGAAGGTCTGCTGCAACGGCGCATACACCAATGCGGCACGTATCGGGAATTGCCCGACACGTATCGTGTGGTATACATTGTAGTCCAATGCCGCGCCGTTGAATTTATAGGATATGCGGCACGAGGAGGCTGTCGTGAGCATCAGCAGGCAGCCGAGGACGGCGTACAGCAGGTGTATATATCGGCGTGTCATTCGAGATTGTATTCTTTGATTTTGCGGTAGAGCGTGCGCTCGGAGATATTGAGTTGCGCGGCGGCATCGCGGCGGCGTCCGTTGTTGTCACGCAAGGCCTTGACTATGGCTTCGCGCTCACCGTCCGAGTTGTTTGACAGCGGCGTGATTTCGACAGCGGGTGTCAGGGGCATAAGCGTGGCCGAGTGCGACGAGTGGGGCTGATGCACGTCCGTCGGTTGTCCGTCTTCGCCCACGTTGCCTATGCCGCTGTCGCGGATGATGGCTGTAAGGGTATCTATACGAGCGCGCAGATTGAAAATGAGATTGAACAGCATCTCGCGCTCGGAGGCATAGGAGTGCGCACCGCCGCCTTCGCCGGAAAGCACCGGCAGCGCATTCGAGCGGTCGGGCAGGTAGCCTTGCAGTACGTCGCGCGTAATGGTGTTCCCGGCATCAAAGAGGGCTATCTGTTCAATGACGTTCTTCAGTTGGCGCACATTTCCGGGCCAGGGATAGGTCAGCAGCAGGCGGCGCGCATTGTCGTCAAAGCTGATGCCGGGCATACGGTATTTTTCGGCAAAATCGGCGGCAAATTTGCCGGCAAGCAGCATTATATCATCGCCGCGGCGACGCAGCGGGGGTACTATTATCTGTACCGTGGACAGTCGGTAGTAGAGGTCTTCGCGGAAGCGTCCGTCGGCTATAGCTTTTTGCAGGTCAACATTGGTGGCGGCCACGATGCGTATATTGGTGCTTTGGACTACCGAGGAACCGACTTTGAGATACTCGCCGGTCTCGAGCACACGCAGTAGGCGTGCCTGCGTGGTCATAGGCAACTCGGCCACTTCATCGAGGAATATCGTGCCGCCGTCGGCTTCTTCGAAGTATCCCTTGCGCGAGGCCACAGCCCCGGTAAAGGCGCCTTTTTCGTGTCCGAAGAGTTCGGAGTCTATGGTGCCTTCGGGTATAGCACCGCAGTTGACGGCGATATATTTGGCGTGTTTGCGCGGCGAATTCTGGTGGATGATTTTCGGAAAGAATTCCTTACCGGAGCCGGACTCGCCGGTGACGAGTACGCTCAGGTCTATGGGTGCGACGCGTATGGCGCGTGCCACCGCCTCGGCAAGGGCGGGAGCATTGCCGATGATACCGAAGCGAAGTTTGGCGCTCTTCACGGCTGGATTATCTGCGACTCCGCCGTGCATGTCGTCAACGGCAAGTATGGAGGTAGTATGAGAGGTCTTGACTGTCATTTGCGTTGGCGTAATTGATAAGTGGCTTCTTTGAGGTACATTCCCAATTCTTCGATACTGCCTGCATGGGCGCGTTGTTCTTCGACCGTAATGGGATTGCCCACGGATATGTGCATCGTGGTATGGCATTTACGAAAAACCTCGGAGGGCAGACGCAGGGTGCGCAATTGCCAGCACACGATGCCCAGAAAGTTGAAGAACCACGAATTGCTGCCGTGGAAGTATATCGGAATAACAGGCACTTTCAGTTTGTCGATAAGGCGGATAACATTGGGTTGCCATTGACGGTCAACAAGTTGACCGCGCCAGTTGACCTTGGAGACAGCTCCGGCAGGGAAGAACCCCAGGGGACGTCCGCTCCTCACCTGGTCCATGGCCTGCTTGATGCCGCGTACGGATACAGCTTTCTTGGCCTTATCGTTGGAGGACATAGCGTCCACAGCTATGAAATTGGGCTCCATAGCCCAGATGCGTCCGAGAATCATGTTGACCATGACCTTATACTCGGGACGTCGCGAGGCTACCAGATGTATCAGCGTGATGCCGTCAAGTGCGCCGAAGGGGTGATTGGAGACTGTGATAAAAGGGCCCTCGGGCAAGTTGTCAAGCACGTCAAGGCCGTCAACGCGCAATTTTATGTCAAAGTCGCGTAGCAGCCCCTCGACGAAAGCCGGGCCGGGTGTCTCACAGTTGTGGGCATGGACGGCGTTGACCTTGTCGACGCTCAGCCAATGCAACAATCGCTCGATCAGGCGACGATGGCCGGCCAGCTTGGGCACCATGGCGATAACGTCATCGACGTCCAGCACGGCTGTCTTGCGCCCGTTTACGACCAAGGGCACTTTCCCGTATATGGTTTCTATTTCTGTATTGTCCGTAAGTATGTCGGTTTTATCTGTATTTGTCTCGGTATTTGCCATAACATTGAGTGGTTACGATGCTTTGCAGCCTACAAAGGTACGATTTATCCGCCAATATCGCAACTCGACGTTTCACCCGAGTCTTCGGGCGGTCTTGGTCGGCATGGGATTATAGCTTATCTGGCTATTATGGTTATCATAGCTATCATAGCCATCATAGCTATTACTGCCGGTATGGCTATTACTGCTATTATGGTCACTACAGCTATTCACACTATCAGGATTGATGCTGTGCGTAGTCGGCCGCTATGTAGCGCGGAACGGCGTCTTCGCTATTGGCTCCGATGACAATATCGGCGACGTCTTGCACCTCGGGCAGGGCATTGGCCACGGCGACACTCACATCGGCACAACGCATCATGGGCAGGTCATTGAGGTTGTCGCCGAAGACTACTACACGGTCGGCGCCCATGCGGCTGCGCAAGCGATTGACGGCCGCGGCTTTACTTACTCCGTTTCCGAAGATTTCGAGCAGTCCGATGCTGCGGTCGTAGGTATCGGGGTACAAAGAGTAGGCACATTGTGTGTTTCGGGCTATGACCGCACCGATTTTCTCTATCGCGCCATACTCGCCCATGGCAAAACACAGCATACATCGGCCGCGCTCGTCATCGCCGACAAGCTGTTGCAACTCGAAACGCTTCAAAAACAAGCGGGCACGCTCTTCATAAAAGGCGCGTTCGGCAGCATTCATCGTCGCCGAATGGTATACCGTCAGAGCCTCGGCATCCGGTCTTCGGATATAGCGAAAGGGATACACGCCCGCCGACTCAAATGCACGGTCAAGGATATCCATATCCTCGCGGCGTATGTAATGCTCGTCTTCGAAGTATCCAAACGCTTCGTCCCCCACCCTATGACGAGAGTTTCGGTCACGATTCCAATTCCATAACGCGGCTCCGGTCATAACTATGGCCGGAATCGCCAACCGACAGTCCTTGAGCAGTGGAACAACTGTCGCCGGAGTGCGCGCCGTGGCAACAGTCACCATGGCACCGCGGCCTGATAATTCGGCAAGGATGGCGGCGCTCGTTGCACTGACCTTGGAGTCGGTGCCCAGCAGCGTCCCGTCCATATCTGTGATATATAGTGTGCGGCTCATATTCGAGTACAAAGTTACGATTTTTCGGCCTCAGGACAGCGTACAGACACAAAAAGGGACACCCCGGCATGTGCCGGAGTATCCCTTTCTATTGAGGTAGTTTAGGCCTTATTTCACTTTGAGCGTGTAGGCTTTAACTTTATTGGTCATTACGGGGATGTGCATATTGGTCACGTGAGCACGGCGAGCCTTGGCGGCGCGACGCAGACTCTTGAGCATGCTGCCCTTAGCGGGACGGGCGATGTTGCGAGCCGTAACCTTAGCCTTAACGTTTGCGCTTGCCTCGGGCATAAAGATGTATGCGTGAGGTTTGGCGTTCCAGGTGTACCATTTGCCGGTGTTACCTTGGTCAAACAGACATACGGGAACTTCGATATATGTGCCCAGATCCTCGTCATTTACGATGGCGGTTGTTTCAACACTGTTCTTCTCGAGTGTAGCCAGGATGGCTGCTTCGGAAGCATCGGGGTTGAGGGATTTCAGGCGGCCTTCGTAGTTGCAAACCGAGTAGTCACCGTCTTCATCGGCAAATCCGGTTTCCTGAGGTTGAACGAACGCAGTCTTGGTACCTACGGTGAATTCGAGGTTACGCTTGCGAGGATTCTTATTCTGCTTGGCAAGAGGCGAGGTGCTGCCCCACGGCTCGACGAGTCGATACAGGCTTGCGTCCTTCTTGTTCTGTTGGAGTTCGACTGCATAGAGGGCATCGAATACGGTGTATTCGGGCTTGAGGTATGCCGAAAGAATCCAACCATCACCGAAGTCGGTATTACCGATCGATTTCCAGTCGGCCTTGTCGTCACTGAAAGCGATTTCGAAAGTAGTGTAGTCCAGTTTCTGAGCTTCGCCCTTGGCATCGAATGTTACGGCACCGATGGTGTAGGTTCCGGCTTCTTCGAAGCTGAGGCGTACTTCTTTTTCGCTTCCGCCTTCAAATTCTACATACTTGCTGTCGTCTTCGCCGGTGAGGTTCTTGATGAGCAACTCTACGTCATCGCCAAATACGAGGCCGGCACGTACGGTAGCTGCGTCTTCGCCGGAAACGACTGTAGCAAGTGCTTGATAAGATCCGTCAGGTTTGCTCAGGAAGCCGTCGTATGTTACGGATACTTCGTAGTCGGGGAAGCCGTCCATCTGCAGATACTCGTACTTCTGGCCGTAAGAGGCAGTGGCACCCTTTTCGGGCAGATAGTATACGGTCATGATTGTGAACAGACCGGTGTTGACGTTGTATGTCGAGAGACCCTTGAACTGTGCTGCCAGGTCGGGACGGCCGGCATTCACGAGCCATGTGTAAGCATCGGTGTAGTATACCTTGCCATTTTCGTCTTCGAGGACATACACGGGCTCTACGCTGATTTCAACATTACCATCTGCATCAGGTGTCATGTCTGCGATATGGATGGTGATGTCTGTGGGCGGAACTTCTTCGGTGGGCGGAAGAATATTCTTGAAGGTGATCACAACATCCTTGTCGGGATTGTTGGGGTTGTAGGTCTTGAATACGGGTACGCCGGTCATTGTGCCTTTCCAATAGTTACCGAAGACGTACGAACCGGTACCCTCACCGAATTTCTCGGTGGTGGCGGCGGCGCCGCGGATGATGACAAATTCGCAAGTGCCTTGACCGTAGGTCGAAGCATCGGCGATAGTCAGTTTCACGGGATAGCTCTTGCCAAGTTCCAGCTTGTTGGGGTCAAAAGTGATGGTCAGGGGGGCGCTGCCCTTGCCTTCGTCAAACACTACTGTGCCGGGAACAGTGAACAAGTGGTTTTCGTCAACAGCCGTAATATTGGCTTCGGTGATGAGGTCGCTGGTACGGTTGATCTGGATTTCAGCCGAAGTAGCATTTTCTGCGACCACGATTGCTGTCTCGATGTCCGAGGCGAAGAACGCTCCGGGATCCTGCGCACCGGGGACATAAACCACGTCCGAGGTTTCGTTGCAGGAGGTCAGCGCAGCGCCGAGAGCCAACACAGCAAGTATGGATGATTTGAATAATTTCATTGTTTGTGCAGTTTAGATCAGTTTGATGATTTTATTTGCTTTTGTCGAGGTCGTGACCGACGGCCCGTGCCTCTGCGAGGAGATAAAAATTGAGGAGAGAGGAGCGATGAGCTTACTTATCGTCTAGTTGCTGTTAATATTGGTCTGGAACGGGATCGGGCATCGAGAACGTTGCGTTGTTGGTGTTCGGGGTCACAGCGCCTCCGGACCACGGGCTAATCTTCTTGTTAGCCGAGGTCTCGTCGTTGGGAATCAGGGTCAGGCGGGCGGGATCGCCGTATTTGATCTGATATACATATGCCGAGGGGAAGGTGCAACCTACACGGTCGATATCTTTATGCAGACGCATGGTGTCGAAGTATGCGAGACCTTCGCCCCAAAGTTCGACGCGACGCTGGAACCAGCATTCGTCTTGGAATGCTTCGGCTGTAGTGGCCTTGCAGGTGTACTGCGGGTCACGATAGGTTTGGATAAACGACTCGAGGGTCTGCTTGCCGCCTGCGAGGTTGCCGCTCATGGCTTGAGCCTCGGCAAGAGTCAGGTACATTTCCTCGATACGCATCAAAGGTATATCGGATGCGTTGAGCGCTGTTTTGAGGACACCTTGGTAGGGACCGAACTTAACGTTGGTGTAAGGCATCAGGTTGAGGCCTGCATCTTGTCCGTAGCTGGGAGTTCCGATATTGAACTGGTCAAGATATGCCTGCTGTGCGGCGGAGAGGTTGCGGCTCTTGCGATTTTCGTCAAGCCACCAGCCTTTGCGAACGTCGCTCGAAGGAATCTTGTCGTATAGTTTCTTGGAGCACCATTTCCATACACCGCCCTGGTCTACGTAACCGTGTACGAAGGAGCAGGTCATCGAGGGGAAGTTGACAATCGAACCGCCGGCGATACCGTCTTGAGTTTCGCTGATGGCGATGCCCCACATCCACGAAGGATCGGCCATAGTGGTGAATCCGGGAACGCTAACCTCTTCTACGCTGTAAGGACGGCCTTCGAAAGCGGCGATGGCGCTCTGAGCGTCCTGTGCTGCTTCGGCGTATTTGTGCATAGACAGGTTGTAACGTGCACGCAGACCATAGGCGACAGCCTTGGACACGAGACGCTTGCTCTGGGTGTCGATGACATCGGAGGGCTTAATGGGGTTGTTGTCCAGCAGTTGGATGGCCTCATCGATATCCTTCATGATTTGGGCATAAGTCTCGGCAACAGTGCTGCGAGCGCATCCGTTCAGAGCGACTTCGTTGGCATTTTCTTCCGTCAGGATGGGAACACAGGGAGCGTCGGCATAGCCGTCATAGTTGAAGGCATATACCTGAGCCAGTGTCCAGTAGTCAAACGAACGAAGTGCGAGTGCCTGTGCACGGTAGAACTTGAGCTCGTTATTGTTCTCAACAGCATCGGCTGTAATGGTGGTCAGAATGTCGTTGCAAACCTTGATTTGCTCGTACTGATAGAACCAAAGCATAGCCGAAGGATACGAACCGTCATTACCGCCGGCATACGATTCGAACGAAGCAAACCAGTTGTAACCGGAGTTCTTGGAGATATAGTCCTCGGTTTGGATATCATAGCCGATCATGGTGGCCGAGTATCCGAAGTCCAAGTGACCGCTCCAGTGCGTCAAGGCTTTGTAGAAAGCATTGAACGATCCGGTGACGGATGCCGAGGCCAGTTCAGCCTTGTTCTGCAAGGCTACCCTCTTTTGGTCGGCGGAAACATAGCCGCCTTCGTATTTGGTGTCGAGGTCGGCGCAGGATGCCGTGGCAAGTGCCAATGCGATGCCCGATACTACGACTTTATTGATGTATTTCATATTATTTATTCCTATAAAAAGTTATTGGGAATGCGTGTTGTAGTATTAAGCTTTAGAAGCTTACGCGGAGACCGCCGGAGATGGAACGGATGGGCGAGTAGGTCGCGTTGCGCGAGGACAGGAAGCCTTGGCGCGGGTCAAGACCTTTGCGCTTGCTCCAGAGAGCCACATTCTCGGCTGCGCCGTAGATGCGCAGTTCGCTCAAGCCGAGCTTTTTGGTCCATGCTTGCGGGAAGGTATAGCCGAGGGTGATATTGTTCAGCGACAGATAGTTGCTCGAAATCAGGAAGCGGTCGCTGGTTGCATTTGCATACTGAGATGCAAGACCTTCGTTGGCCATACGGGGAACGTCGGTTGCTGTGTTTGTGGGGCTCCATGCCTTGGCGATGTCTTTGTGCCAGGTTCTGCCGAGGTACGAGGTGGCACCGGGATCCATGAACGACTGATAGGAGCTATCAAAAATCTTACCACCTGCTTGGTATGCGAATTGGATGCTGAAGTCTACACCGTAAGCCTTGACATCGGCGCCGAAACCACCATAAACCTTAGGCATAATGTTGCCGGTCTCTTTACGGTTGGTGTTGCGTGCGGTGGAGAAGTCGGTAGTTTCGTATTCTTCGGTCTGATAGATAGGCTCGCCAAGGTAACCGGTACCGATTTGTATATCGTTGCCGTTAGCGTCCTTGACATTGCGACGTGCAGTGTAGAGTGCCACACCGTTTTCGTCAACGCCTGCATAGTGTACAAGCCACATATTGTACATGGACTTGCCTTCTTCAATGACGCGAGTGGTCGAGTATTCCCATTGACCGTTGTTGTTCTTCAGGCCTTCTGCGATTTCGATGACTTTGTTCTGCGGCATAGTTGCATTGGCAAAGACGTTAACTTCAATACCCTTGCTCTTATTCGTGAACACGTTGTAGTTCAATTCGATTTCGAAACCGCTGTTACGCATCGAACCTACGTTCTTGGGGAAGGTGGTGTAACCCAGCGAGGGGTTAACGGGAAGGTTCATCAACATATCGGAGGTCTGACGGCTATAGTACTCGAAAGTACCGGCGAGTTTGCCTTTCCAGAGGCTGAAGTCAACACCGACGTTGAAGTTGTTGGATTTCTCCCAAGTGATGTCGGGGTTACCCTTGTATGCAAGTTCCGAGTCGGAGAACACACCGTTGCTACCGGTCATGGAGTAGTAGTCCTGATATGCCTGATAGAGGGTGGTGTTGTAGATGCGGTCGTTACCGTTCTGACCGAAAGATGCTTTAATCTTCAACAGGTCGATAACGCCCTTGGCACCGGCCATGAAGGCTTCGTTGTTGAGGTCCCAACCACCGGATACCGACCAGAACGAACCCCAGCGGTGATCTTTAGCGAAGGCGGAGCTACCGTCACGACGCCAAGATGCTTGCAGATAGTAGCGGTTAGCGTAGTTGTATTTCAGACGGGCGAGTACCGAGCGGTGACCCAGGGAAGCGCGAGAGCCTTCGCCGAGTTTGTTGTCAATGGTGTTGTTAACCACGTCTGCATCGGGGAGGTAGAGGTTCTGACCCTCGGCACCTACATATTCGGTGCGATAGTCCTGAGATTCGACAGCAGCCATAACGCCTACTGTGTGTTTCTCGGCAAATGTACGGGTGTAGTCAACTAGACCTTGCAGGCTGACGGTGCTGTTGCGGCTCATCTGCTGTTCGACGCGACCACCGAAGGATGCGAGCTGACCGTAAAGCGAGTTGTCAAGACTGTTGTATTTGGTGTTGTCGAGGTAGTAGCCGACTGTACCGCTGATGGTAAGACCTTTCAGAGGCGTCAGGATGGCGTACCACTTGGCATCGAAGATATCGGAAACGAATTCACGCTTGTCGTATGCGAGCGAACCTGCGGGGTTGGCGGTAGACCATGCGCCGGACGAGCGGGCGGTCAGACGGCCATAGCCGTAATCGGTAGGCAGACCGAAGTCATACAGCGGCTTGCCATAGTGCTCGTTATACATCACGCGGCCTTCTTTATCGCGTACATAGATGGGGAAGATAGGAGCCAATTGGTTGACTACGGCGAATGCATTGGCCGACGAGTTGTAGGAGCCAGAAGTCTGGCTGGCGGGATAACCGGAGTTGGTGTAGATGTAGTTGAGTTGTGTACCCAGTTTCATCCAATCCTTAGCCTGATATTCGACGGACGAGCGGGTGCTCAGACGTTTGAAGTGCGATCCTTCGAGGATACCTTCGTCGCTGAGGTAGCTGCCGGATACATAGTATGTAAAGCGGCCCTGGCCACCGCGTATGCTCAGTGAGTAGTCCTGACGAAGACCGGTGCGGAATGTTTCATCAGCCCAGTTGTCGGGTGTATAGTAGTATCTACCGTCGTTGTAACCCGGAGTTGCATTGGGGTTGAATTTGCCGTTAAGACCGATGAGGTCCTGACCTACGGGCACGCTGTAAGTGCGCTGACCCAGAGCGCCCCAGATGCTGCTGTTGGCATAGCGGTGAGCTGCGAGGGCATCGCCACCGAGCTTGCTGTCCATGTAGCGGGTGGTATAGAACGAACGATAGAGGGTTTCGAAGTATTCGCCGGGATCGGTGATGACGTCGTAGTTGCTCAGGGCACGCGAGTTGCCACCCCAGCGAGCGTCAAAGGTGATCTGTGCGGCACCTTCTTTACCTTTCTTGGTGGTAATCATGATGACACCGTTGGCGCCACGAGCACCATACAGGGCGGTGGAAGCGGCATCCTTAAGTACGGTGATGCTTTCGATATCGCCGGAAGCGATGTCGCTGATCGAGCCGTCATAGGGGAAACCGTCGACTACATAAAGCGGAGCTGTGGAACCGTTGATAGAGCCGACGCCACGGATGAGCACGCTCGAACCTACGCCGGGCTGGCCGTTGGACGACATGGTCTGCACACCGGCCATCTTACCGGAAAGTGCATTGGTGACATTGGACACAAGAGCATCCTGCAGCTTATCGGCCTTCACTACGGAAGCCGAGCCGGTGTACTCGCTCTTTTTCTCACGTCCGTATGCCACAACAACCATCTCATCGAGCACGGTAGTCGAGGACGAAAGGTGAATCGTCATGTGTCCGGAAGTGATGGCTACGGTCTTGGGCGCAAAACCGGTGAAGGACACAGTGATGTTCTTGACGTTGGCGGCTACTTGAAGGCGGAACTCGCCTTTCGCATCCGTAACCACGCCAAGGTTACTGCCGGCGGGAGTTACAGAAGCGCCAATGATGGGTTCTTCTTCGCCGCCTTCTTCGAGGACGGTACCGACAACCGTGCGCATCTGAGCAGATGCACACACGCTGAGCGAAAGTACTGTCACAAGTAATAGAAACAGCTTTTTCATACTAAAAACAATTAGACAATAAATAAATTAAACAATTGATATTCAACTTTTATGGTAGAACCATAGGACTTGGATAGCCTTTGCGGTCCTGTATTTTCTGCTATATATGATTTCACAAAGTTAAACACTTTTGGCTAATAATAAAGGTTTTTCATAAAAAAAATTTTGATTTTAACATTTGTCGCGGGCCTTTTTGAGCGTCATTTTTCATCGAAATATGTCGTTTTGATATTTCAAGCACATTTTTCTGTTAAATACCACCTTTTAACGCTTACAATTACACCGAAAACACATTTTTTGCCGACATTTTGCCAAAGTAAAATTTTTATGTTATACAACATATTTTCGGGTCGCCCCCTCGTTTTTCCAATTTCCGCAACATCGGGGCACAAAACAATAATGAGAGACGGTCTAATAGTCGTCTCTCATTATTATATATAGGGGGAGCTGTCGCGTTATTCCGGACCTATCGAACTATGCGCAGGACCTGCCGCGGCTCCGCGAATACACAGCGTACCGATTCTCAGCAGTAGCGAGCGAAGTCGGCGTTGCGCATATCGCCTGTTTCGTTGAAGGCGTTATGGAATGCGAAAGCTGCAGCCAGCGTGTGCGGGGTCTGACCGCCCTTGCCCAACTTGAGGTAATCAAGCAGCAGCGGACGATACATGGGATGTGCGCAGTTGTTGATAATCTCGTAGGCGCGTTCCACCGGATCCTTGCGACGAAGGTCGGCAACGCCCTGGTCCGTAACGATGATGTCCACCGAGTGCTCGGTATGGTCCACGTGTGCCACCATAGGCACGATATTGGAGATGAGTCCTCCCTTGGTAATTGAAGGACATGAGAAGATGGAGATGTAGCCGTTGCGGGTAAAGTCACCGCTGCCGCCTACACCGTTCATCATCTTGGTACCCAAGACGTGCGTGGAGTTGACATTACCAAAGACATCAGCCTCAAGAGCCGTATTCATGGCAATGACACCTATGCGGCGGATGACCTCGGGATTATTGGAAATCTCGGCCGGACGCATGAGTATTTTGTCGTGGAAGAAGCTCATGTCGGCAAAGAGTTTGGCCTCCGTGTCGTCGGACAGCGTCATCGAACAGGTGGACGCAAAGGTGCATTTGCCTTTCTTCATCAGTTCGAGCACGGCGTCTTGCAGCACCTCGGTGTACATCATAAAGGGAGGCAGTTCCTTGCTCTCACCCAGGTTGTAGAGCACGGCATTGGCTACATTACCCACGCCGGACTGCAAGGGCAGGAATTCGGGGGGCAGACCACCCTTACGATATTCGCCGATAAGGAAGTTGACTACGTTCGAGCCTATTTGCTCGGACACGGCGTCCGGAGCGGTGAAGGACTTGACGCCGTCGTACGAGTTGGTGCGAACGATGCCGCGCACTTTGGCCGGGTCAATTTTTAATATAGGTGTACCTATGCGGTCGTTGGCTGCATATATGGGTATTTCGCGACGACGCGGCGGATCCTGTAGCAGCACTATGTCGTGCATACCGTAGAGACTCTTGGGCAGCTTTTCGTTAAGTTCGATGATAATATTCTTGGCCAGTTTGGCGTAAGTGGGGACGTTGCCCAGGCCGCAACCGAGCAGTATCTCGCCGGCGGGGGTGATGTCGGCAGCCTCGATGACACACCAGTCAATACCGCCATAAAATCCGTAACGTACTTCCTGAGCCATCTCGGAAAGGTGACGATCAAAGTAGTGACAGTCATGGGCGTTGATACGCTTGCGCAGGTCGGGGACGTTCTGATACGGCGCACGCATATTGATGGCGTTGGCACGACTCAACGCTCCATCGGCATGATCCGAGGTGGATGCACCGGTGAAGATGTTAACCTTAAAAGAACGGCCGGCTTCGTGTTCGGCCACGGCACGGGCCGCAAGGGCCTCGGTGACAAATTTGGGCGCTCCGGGGGCGGTGAAGCCTGAAAATCCCAAAGTCTGTCCGTCTTGAATCATTTCGGCAGCTTCTTGCGCCGTGATGAAGTTATAACTCATGGTTATCGGGGGTAATAAAGATGTAAATGGTTTATCTCTGCTATTATGCCGCACATAGGTCCCTGTAGATGGTGGGACTTCGGCGGAAAATTAGTAATTTTGCGCAAAATTAGCCAATAGTGCGCACGCGCACAAACTTTTTTCTATAAAAATATGCAAGAAACGCCCCTTCGGCCCGCGGAAGATGCTCCGCACCGGGTATATATAGAGACTTACGGTTGCCAAATGAACGTCGCCGACAGCGAAGTTGTGGCCTCCATCGTGGGTATGGCCGGGTACACCGCCACCGACGACATCGACCACGCAGACGCCGTACTGCTGAACACCTGCTCGATACGCGACAATGCCGAGCAAAAGATTTTGCACCGCCTGGAAGCGCTGCGAGCCCTGCGCCGTCGCCGCCACGGGCATCTCATCATCGGCGTTATCGGCTGTATGGCCGAACGCACGGGTCAGGACCTGATAGACAACCACGGAGTGGATATCGTGGCCGGGCCGGACAGCTACATGGACCTGCCGGCGCTGCTCGAAGGTGCCGCCGCCGGACACACGGGTGCCAACGTCACGCTAAGTACCACCGAGACATACCGTGACGTCATGCCCGTACGCCTGGGCGGGGCCACCGTCAGCGGATTTGTATCCATCATGCGCGGATGCAACAACTTCTGCTCGTACTGCATCGTGCCTTATACCCGTGGGCGCGAGCGCAGCCGTCCGCTCGACAGCATCCTCGCCGAAGTGGCCGACCTGCGCCGTCAGGGCTTCAAGGAAGTGACGCTGCTGGGACAGAACGTCAATTCGTACCGATATGTCGCCGAAGACGGTACCGTCACCGGATTTGCCGAGTTGCTGGCGGCCGTAGCCGAAGCTGCGCCCGACATGCGCATACGCTTCACCACCAGCCACCCCAAAGACATGGGTGATGAAACCCTCCGAATCATGGCCACTCATCCCAATATCTGCCGACACGTCCATCTGCCCGTACAAAGCGGCAGTAACGCCGTACTCAAGGCCATGAACCGCAAATACACCCGCGAGTGGTACCTCGAACGCATCGCCGCCATACGCCGGTACATGCCCGATGCCGGCATTTCCACCGACCTATTCACCGGGTTTCACGGCGAAACCGAGGAAGACTTCGAGCAAACGCTGTCGCTGATGCGCGAGGTGGGCTTCGATTCCGCTTTTATGTTCAAGTACAGCGAGCGCCCGGGCACCCTGGCCAGCCGCACAATGCCGGATAATATTCCCGAAGAAGTCAAGATCGAGCGCCTCAACCGTATGATTGCCTTGCAAAACGAGTTGTCCCTGGCCTCGAACCGCCGCGACATAGGCAAGGTTTTCGACGTGTTGGTCGAAGGCGCAGCCAAACGCAGTGCTACACAGCGCGTAGGCCGCACCTCACAGAACAAGGTGTGCGTCTTCGACGCCATCCCCGAAGCCAAAGTAGGAGCCACGGTACGCGTCCGCGTTATCGATGCCACTTCGGCCACACTTCTGGCCGAGGCCGTGACAGATTGAACCAAAACGGAGCAAAAGACATCGAACACCGGCAAAAAACGCCAAACGGCAGAGCATTATCGTTAAATTATCTGAAACTGCGATGCTTTTTTCGCCTAAAGTCTTGACAACCGGGGTGCTGATTTGCTACCTTTGCCGAACTTTGCGGCAAAAGGCAGCACGCCGGCTGTACCTCAGCCTCCGGGCAAGGCACATCGGCACGAGCAACCGAGCCACGCTTATACATTATTATACAATCAACGGCTATATTGCCGGACAATGCGATTATGCGCACGACACCGGGTCGATGCACAAGGCCAAGCTCACGATTGTGTAATAAAAGACAGCACGAATATAATGAAAGACAGTACAACCAAACGTTCGAACCACATATCCACTCTGGCCTCCCAAACGACCTCGGTGGTAAGCATCGCCCTGGTGCTGCTGATTTTGGGTGTAATGGCATGCCTTGTCGTGGGCGCACGTAACGCCACCGAGGCCGTGCGCTCATCCCTGGCAATGACCGTAAACGTGCGTGCCGGCGCAAGTGATTACGATGTCAAGACACTGCGTGCCGCTCTTGCCAAGGCTCCGTACAGCGCCGAAGCCCGATATATCAGCGCCGCCGAAGTTCTGGCCCAAGAGAGTAAGTTTATAGGCGACAGCGCATTAAATCTGCTGGACGAAAACCCATACAACGCCGAGATACAAGTGCGACTGCGCCCCGAATATCTCAGTGCCGACTCGATAGCCAAGATTACGGCCTCGCTTACGCAGAAATACCCGGCAGCCGAAAGCGTGGTGGCGCAGAGCGACGTAGCCGACAGCGTCAGCCGCAATATGAACACTCTGATGCTGGTACCGGCTGCCGTAGCCCTGGCGCTGCTACTCATCAGCTTTGTACTGATTAACAACACCATAAGCGTAGCCATATACGGCCGACGGTTCATCATACACACCATGAAGCTGGTGGGCGCACGGCGCGGATTTATACGCCGACCCTTTGTCCGCATGGGCATCACGGCCGGCCTATGCGGCGCTATCATCGCCTCGGCCATACTCTGCGGCGCACGCGCCTACCTGCCGTATGCAGACACAGACGTGGCCGCTATGATCGGATGGAACGATGTCGCACTGATATGCGCGGCCCTTGCCGTATGCGGCATGGCTGTGTGCGGACTTGCCGCCGCGTGGTCCGCCAATAGATACCTCAATAAGAATTACGACCAACTTTTCAAGAAATAATGGAGCAAAAGAAATTATCCGGCGCCAAGGCGCCAAAAGCCACCAAGCCCATACAAGCGCCATCCGGCAAGACGGATACGAAGCTGAAAAAACAAGACCGCGCACACCAACCACTGGAACGCATCAATTTCATAATCATGGGATGCGCCGGTGCGGCCATAGTCCTCGGTTTCTTGCTAATGCTGGGTGGCGGCAGTACACCGGACAACTTCAACCCGGACATCTTCAGCACACGCCGCATAGTCATCGGCCCGCTGTTTGCCTTTCTGGGCTTCGTAGCCATGGCCGTGGGCATCATCATCCGCCCCAAAGGCAAGAAATCCGATAATTCAAACGAATAAGCCCGCGCACACATGGACATTATAGATTCGTTGATATTGGGCCTTGTGCAAGGCCTCTCGGAATATCTGCCCATAAGTTCGTCCGGGCACCTCGAAATATGCCAAGACTTGCTGGGGCTCAATATGGCCGGGGCGGACTCAATGCAATACGACGTGGCGCTTCACGTAGCCACCGTGCTGAGTACCATTGTTATACTGTGGCACGAGTTCAGCGGTATGTGCCGCTCGTTCTTCACCCTGCGCCGAGACGAAAACACCTCGCTGGTATGCAAAATTCTCGTGTCTTGCATCCCCGTAGGCATCGTCGGCGTATGCTTCAAAGAGCAGGTTGAAGGATTTTTCGGACAGAACCTCAATATAGTCGGTATCAGCCTGTGCGTCACCGCATTGCTGCTATCTTTTGCATACTTCACACGCACGCTGCCCTCGATACGTCGGCGCGGCGTACGCGACAGCATGTCCTCGGGCCGTCCCATAGGCTATTTTGATGCCTTCATCATCGGATGCGCCCAAGCCGTGGCCGTCATCCCCGGACTGAGCCGTAGCGGCACCACCATCGCCACCGGTATCCTTCTGGGCAATCGCCGCGACAAAGTCGCCAAATTTTCCTTCTTGATGGTAATCATCCCCATCCTCGGACAAGGCCTGCTGGATGTTTACAAAGGCATCAGCACCGGCGACATCGCCGGAGGTGTCAGCCTCGGCGCTCTCGCCGCAGGCTTCCTTGCAGCCTTCGTCTCGGGATGTATCGCCTGCAAATGGATGATTGAACTCGTCAAACGCGGCCGCCTTGTGTGGTTTGCACTATATTGCCTCATCGTCGGCGCTCTCTGCCTGGTTTTAGGATGACACATATTTCAGGATGACGCAAAACACTGATAAGCAAAGCACTGACACACGCGCCACGGCAATCGTGGATGCCGAAACGCCGCTACGTCCCATGGACTGGGTGGAAGGCGAGGTCATATACCTGGACAAGCCCCCGGGCTGGACTTCCTTCGATGCAGTGAAACGCGTGCGCGGTGCCATTATGCGCCGCCTCGGCGTCAAGAAGTTCAAGGTAGGACACGCCGGGACACTCGACCCGCTGGCCACCGGCGTAATGATTGTATGCACCGGACGCGCCACCAAGCTCATCGAAAGCCTGCAAACGGGCGTCAAGGAATATATAGCCACTATCGCCTTGGGCGCCACCACACCCTCCTTCGACCTCGAAACCGAGATTGATGCCACCTACCCCACCGAGCATATCACCCGCGATGCCGTCGAGGAGGTTCTGCGCCGCTTCCACGGACCTATAAGCCAGACCCCGCCATCGTTCTCGGCGTGCAAAATCAACGGCGTTCGCGCCTACCAAATGGCTCGTCAAGGCGAGGAAGTGGCGCTGAAACCCAAACTGCTGGTCATCGACGAAATCGAACTGCTCGAATACTCGCCGCAAAGCATCACCATACGCGTGGTATGCAGCAAAGGCACCTACATTCGTGCCCTTGCCCGCGACATCGGCGAGGCTCTGCACTCGGGCGCACACCTCACCGCCCTACGCCGCACACAGGTGGGCGACATCACCGCCGATATGTGCCTATCGCCGGATCAAATGGCGGCTCTGATACGCCAAAGCCCGGTGGTAGAACACGATGACAAGGCCTGACAACATCGCAAAAAAAGCAAAAACACAAGATAAAGACATGAAACTTTCGCAATTCAAGTACTCACTCCCCGAGTCACTTATCGCCCAGTACCCGAGCCGAGACCGCGACGAAGCACGATTGATGGTGGTGCACCGCAAAACCGGCAAGCTTGAACATCGCATATTCAAGGACATCATCGAATACTTCGATGAAGGCGACCTGATGGTCTACAACGACACCAAGGTCTTCCCCGCACGCCTGTACGGAAACAAAGAAAAGACCGGAGCACGCATCGAGGTGTTCCTGCTGCGCGAACTCAACAGCGACAACAAGTTATGGGACGTACTCGTCGAGCCGGCGCGTAAAATACGTATAGGCAACAAGTTGTACTTCGGCGAAGACGAATCCATGGTGGCCGAAGTCATTGACAACACCACCTCGCGAGGACGCACGTTGCGTTTTCTGTACGACGCACCGCACGACGAATTCAAGGATCAACTCTACCATCTGGGTATGACACCCCTGCCCGACTACATCAAACGCGAGCCGGAGCCCGAAGACGCCGAGCGCTATCAGACCATCTTTGCAAGCAAGGAAGGCGCCGTAGTAGCCCCCGCCGCCGGCACGCACTTCAGCCGCGAGTTGCTCAAACGTCTCGAAATCAAGGGCGTCGAAACCGATTACCTGACCGTACACTGCGGTTTGGGCACCTTCCGCGAAATTGACGTCGAGGACCTCACCAAGCACCGCATGGACAGCGAGCAAATGTTTGCACCGCAGTCGCTGGTAGATCACGTCAACCGCGTCAAGGACGCCGGTAAGCAGGTCTGCGCCGTCGGTGCTTCGGTACTCCGCGGAATATGCAGCGCCGTCACTCTTGGCGGACACATGAAAGTCTACGAAGGCTGGACCAACAAATTCATATTCCCGCCCTACGACTTCACAGTGGCCACCGCCATGGTCACCAATTTCCACTTGCCGCTGTCCACGATGCTGATGATGGCCGCTGCCTTCGGAGGATACGACACCATTATGGACGCCTATAAGGTGGCCATCAAGGAGAAGTACCAATTCGGCGCTTACGGCGACGCGATGCTCATCATCGACTGATAAGCCGCAATCATAGCCGCAACTAACGGCTCGAAGACACAACGAAATACAGGCATTAAGGTATATGAAATCGGGACTCACAGCCAATGACCTGCGGCTGACGCACAACTATATGCTCACCGCTGCCGAATGTGACGCCGGAGGCACCATATCCCCGGCATTGATGACCGAACGCATCATCGAAGTGGCCACGCAACACGCCAATCTCTTGGGCATCGGGTACGCCGACCTATCGAGACACGGCATAGGATGGGTGCTCTCTCGTATGTCCCTGCGTATGCAACGATGGCCGCGCTTCAACCACAGTTTTGCCCTGCACACCTGGATAGAAGACGTCAATCGTCTGTACAGCACACGCTGTATGCGCATCACCGGCGAAGACGGCGAGACCATAGGCGAAGCACGCACCATTTGGGCAGCCATCAATACCGCCGATCGCACCCCGGCCGACATCTCGATACTCGGGCTGGACAGTCTGGTCGTCGGCGCCGACGGCATCACCGTGCCGCGTCCCGGTCGCATCCCGCCATGCTCGGCCGAGGATGTTCGCACCTCGTACACATGGCGGTACTCCGACATCGACATCAACCGCCATGTCAATTCGGTACGCTACATCGAGACCATGCTCGACATCTGGCCATTGGACTACTACGACACACACCGCATAGCTCAGCTCGATATCATATATCAGCATGAATGTCTATACGGACAGACAGTTGCCGTAGCCGCACGCGACATCGCCGCCACAACGCAAGAGTTGTCTCGAACGTCCGCGAGCGCCATCCAAGCCTCCGACGTCGAACTTCTACGCGACGGCAAGCGCGTATGCGCCGCCCATATCGTCTGGAAAGAGGGCTGAACCTCATATCATTCGTTTTTGTCCGCATCGAATCTCATTAGTCCGCATCGGCAGGCCTCGCCAAGGCCGTTTTGCACTTATATAATGTTAAAAAGCGCCCCGAAATATGCGTAATGCGGCGGAATTATGCTAATTTTGCCGAGATTATGGCGTATTATCTGACCATAGACCAAGGCAACACGTGCGTCAAAGTTGACATCTGGGATGGCAACAGCGACGAGATAGTGGCGAGCAAGACGTTCGGCACGCTGCATTCGTCTGACCTTAAGGAATTTTGCAGTGACTACCAACCGGCGGCAGCCATATACTGCACTGTGAGCGGCCGCGACCTACCGGTCATCGAAGCGCTGAACGCACTGACGCCGCACGCAGTGGAAATGACCGTGGACACGCCTATGCCGGTACGCATAGCCTACGCCACGCCTCACACCTTGGGGCTGGATCGCGTGGCCGCAGCCATAGGCGCTTACAGCCTGTGCGGAGACGGCCACGACATCTTGGTCATAGATATCGGCACAGCCATCACCTACGACATCGTCAGCGCCGACGGCATATATCGCGGCGGCAATATCGCCCCGGGTCTTGATATGCGACTGCGTGCGCTCAACCACTTCACCGCCCGCCTACCTCTGGTGACAATAGATGACGCCACCGACGTGCCGTTATGGGGCACGGATACAGCCTCGGCACTACGCGCCGGAGCACTTGAAGGTGTTGTGGGCGAGATTTTGCACTACCGCAACCGTGCCGGGGCAGATGCACGCACCGTCATCACCGGCGGCCAGGCTCCTCCGGTATTGCGGCATTTGCCGTTCCAACCTATTACGCATCCTCACCTCGTAAGCCTCGGGCTTTACACCATACTACGATACAATTTCGAGCAATGAAAATATTCGCAACCAACCTCCAAAGGTACGCCAAGGCCGCATGCACGACCCTGGCTTTGGCATTAGCCGTAATGGGCGCCGCAACAGCCACCGCCCAAAACTCCGTAATCACGCCCTACTCGCGCTACGGCTACGGCATCTTGGGCGACAATGCCACCGCAGCCCAGAAATCTATGGGCGGCGTAGGCTATGCCGCCAGCTCCGGACGTCAAACCAACGTCATGAACCCGGCATCGTATGCGGCCATAGATACGCTCACCTTCCTCTTTGATATGGGCGTCACCGCCGTGTCACAGTGGCAACAGGAAGGCGGCAAGAGCAACCACGACTTCGGCGGCGGCCTCGACTACATCACCTTACAGGTGCCCATAGGCCGATACATGGGCGCAAGTGTAGGATTGCTCCCCTATGGCAGCGTAGGCTACAGCTTCGGCAATGCCATCGACAACGGCAGCGTCAGCCGCCAAGGCTCGGGCAGTATCAACCAGCTGTACCTCGGCATCGCCGGACGTCCCTTCCGCGGCTTCGGCGTAGGTGCCAACATCGCCTACCTCTTCGGCTCGACCATCAACGACACCTATGCCGTGACCTCGTCCGCATCTACATCCCTATTCGAGCGCACGCTCAAGGTACGCGACTGGTATGCCGAATTCGGCGTGCAATATCACTTCTACGTAAGCAAACGCGACCGCCTCTCGCTGGGCCTCGTATACGCCCCGGGCAAGGACTTGCACGGCGACACCTACGGCGTATACTACTATACATCACAAGAAAATGTATCCCCCGATACCGTGGGTTACACCAAACTCAAAGGCCTGTATTCGCTGCCCGAGAAATGGGGCGCCGGTATCTCGTGGACACACAACAACAAGTTGACCGTGGCCGCCGACTACACCTACCAGCCTTGGAGCAAGGCCAAATATGCCGCCATCGAAAGCTTCGAGCAGACCAATTTTGCCGACCGCTGGCGCGTGGGTGCCGGTCTTGAGTACACCCCCAACATCCGCGGAAACTACGGCCAACGCATACACTACCGTCTGGGTGGATACTACACGCACGACTACATTATGATTCGCGACAACAACGTGCGCGAATACGGCGTCACACTCGGCTTCGGACTGCCCGTGCCCGGTTTCAAGACCACTGTCAATATCGGCTTCGAATGGAAACACCGCGCCGCCAACCCCGACCCGCTCATCAAAGAAAACTACTTCAACATCACTCTCGGCCTAAACTTCAACGAGATGTGGTTCCGTAAGAGCAAAATTTATTGACGCCCCGACGTCCCGTATCATGGTCTCCCGGTGCTTCAGACATTCGCCACGCGCATTACTGGCCGCAGTCGTCCTGGCTGCAGTCATAGCCTCGTGCGCCGACGAGCAGGAGCACAGCTATGTAGCCAACGTTTCCGACCCGTTGGTGACACCTACCATGGCTACGACCAACGTCTCCACACTCATCTCCGACTCAGGATACACCCGCTATCACATCACCGCCCCGGAGTGGAACATATATGACGATGTCCCCGACCCGATGTGGAAGTTTCCCAAGGGTCTGAATCTCGTCAACTTTGACCTGAAAATGAAGCCGGCGGCAGCCATGCGCTGCGACTCGGCTACATACTTCAGCCAGCGTCGTCTGTGGCGATTGGACGGCAACATCGTGATGGTCAACGTCCAACGCGACACCTTCCTGACCGAGCAATTGTATTGGGACCAAAATCAAAGCAAGGTATACTCGGACTCGTTTATACACATCGTACGCACCAATCACATCATTGAGGGCTACGGATTCGAGTCTAATCAGGAAATGACACAATACAACGTCAACCGTCCCACGGCCATCATTCCCGTAGACCGCTCGGAGAAAGGCGGCAAAGGTCAACGACCCTTCGGCCCGGGTATGACAGCCGTGGCACAGGACAGCCTGCCCGCCGGAGCTCCGCGCCCCGAACGGCCATTACCGCCCGAACGCGCCTCACGACGCCGCAACATCTTCGGCGCTGTCGGCGTAATCGAGCCGGGCAATTCGTCGGACCTTTCGCCGGCGTCAAACACGCGCACTCCCATTAAGCGCTGAGACGCCTACACATAGCGCTAACAGGCTGCATATTACATCAAAGCATCACATAACCGAAAAGATATAACACTCCTCACCTAAATAGTTTAGCCTTCCATTATGGAAATCTGGATAATTGTAACCCTTGTATCACTGCTGTTCAGCGGCCTGTTTTCAGGCGCCGAAATGGCGTTCGTCACCAGCGACCGCGTGCGCGTCGAAATAGACGTCAAACAAGGCGGCATCATAGGCCGAATACTGCGGCGCTTCTACGCCAATCCACAGTTCTTTATCTCTTCTATACTGGTAGGCAACAACATCGTTCTGGTTATCTACGGTATGGGCGCGGCAGCAATGCTCAAGCCTCTGCAACCCTCCTTGGGCTTTGACGACGGAATGATGCTGCTGTTACAAACCATCGTTTCGACAATCGTCATCATCATCACCGGCGAGTTCCTTCCCAAGACGATATTTCGCATCAACCCCAACACCTCGATGCGCTTTATCGCCATACCTATCTTCCTGTTTTACATTATACTGTATCCCATCGCGCTACTGGCTACAGCCATATCCCGCGGACTTATGCGGCTGTTCGGTCTCAAGTCCGATCAGGTGGAAATCAAGATGATATCCGTATCGGATCTCAACGACTACCTTGAAGATACCATTGACAGCCTGCACGACCAAAAGGAAGCCGTAGGTACCGAAGTCAAGATATTTCAAAACGCGCTCGATTTCTCCAACACCCACCTTCGCGATTGTATGATTCCGCGCAACGAGATTGTCGCCGCCAAATCGGACACATCCTACGACGAACTCTCCAAGTTGTTCACCTCCAGCGGCCGTTCAAAGATTCTCGTATACCGCGAAGACATCGACGACATCATCGGATACATCCACGTCAGCGAACTTTTCGATCCCTCCAGCGACTGGCACGAGCACATCAAACCGGTATTGTATGCCCCGGAAGCACTGCTGGCCAACAAGATGATGCGCCGCCTGCTCAACGAAAAACGCTCCATGGCCATCGTTGTCGACGAATTCGGCGGTACTGCAGGGCTGGTCACGCTCGAAGACCTCGTTGAGGAAATTTTCGGAGACATCCAGGACGAGCACGACAAGGCGGCGCCGACAGCCCGCGACCTGGGCGGTGGCATCTACGAATTTTCGGGACGGTGCGAAATCGCCGACCTCAACGACACATACCACCTCGATATTCCCGAAGACGATGACTACCAGACCCTCGCCGGATACATACTGCACAATCTCGGAGCCATCCCCGAAAAGGGCGAAACCGTCACCCTGGGCAACCTGTCCATAGAAGTTCTGCGCAAGTCGGCGGCACGTATCGAGCTGCTCCGCGTCACACGTATGCACCCGTCCGAGCAATAATTCGCGGGCCGGTCACGCCATCGCGCGGCACACCCATCGCAGCGCCCTAAAACGCCTAAAGTCGCCCGAAGGTTCACAAAAAAAGTTAAAATCAGGCTTTCCCTCTTCTGTTTCTTGTTGCTATGCCGATTATTCGTAAATTTGTGGCATAGCTCAATTCTAATACACTATATACTAATTCCGATGAAGAGATTATACACACTCACAATGCTCGCGCTGGTTGCCATGCTCCCGGCCGCAGCACAACAGTTGTTTACAACCTCCTTTGAGACCGAAAGCGACTTCAATGCGTGGAAGGTCTTCGACGTCAATGCAGACGGATCCACCTGGCAGTTCTCGGCCGATAACGACCCCGGCAGCCGTTGCTACTACAACTACAATGGTAGCAATAACGGCAATGACTGGCTAATCTCTCCGGCCATCACCCCCACAGCAGACGGCAATGTACTCATCCGCTATCACTTCAAAGGCAGCTCCTACGGCGAAGCTTTCAAGGTTTTCAGCGGCAACGCTCAGACCGTCGAAGCAATGACCAATCAGCTTGCCGACCATCCCATCGTGCACAACGACGAGTACAGCAACTACGTCATACTGCCCGTAAAAGCCGGCGTGCCCTTCTATCTCGGGTTCTACTGCTACTCCACGGCCGATAGATTTCGCCTCTATCTGCGCGATGTAATCGTCGAATCCGCCGACAACCTCGTGGATCTCAGCCTGACGGAAATCGTGACCCCGTGTACCGGCTGGGACCTTACAAACAAGGAGGAAGTCTCCGTTAAAATCAAAAATACCGGTATGGAAACAGTGACGACCTTCCCCGTGACTATCAGCGTCAATGGCAAAGAAGCACTTTCCGAGACCGTCTCCAAGACGCTCAATGCCGGCGAAGAATTCAAATACATCTTCAAAGGCACTCTCGACCTGTCTACGCCTCGCGCACTATATGAGGTGACCGCCACCGTCTCGCATCCCGACGACATCGAAGCCGCCAACAACTCCAAGACCGTGAAAGTGCGCCACCGCGCCCCGGCCACAGTGCCCTACTCCACCGGCTTCGAGCCCACCGAAGACAACTCGGGTATCAAAACATTCAACCTCAACAACGACTCCGGCGACTGGGGCGTGGAAGTAGGCTCATTCTGGATCAACCTCGCCCGCACCGGATACGGATATCTCGGATACAACTACGACAAGGAACATGCCGCCGATGACTGGATAATTCTCGAACCCATCAACGTCGAGCCGGGATACTACGTGGTACGATTCTGGTACTCGGGTGACGACAACCACAACGAACGCTTTGCAATGTACTGGGGCAATGAGCAATTGCCCGATAAGATGACAAACAAAGTGGTAGAGTACAACCCCTTTGCACGCGGCGCCTACGAAGAGTCCATCAATATCGTGCACTTTGACAAGGCCCAGACCGTATGCTTCGGCTTCTACGCCTTCTCCGACCCGGACGAAAACTGGATTACCATCGACGACTTCAGCATCGAGCGCATCGATGACCCCAACAGCGTCGATATCTGTGCCGAAAAATTCGTTGCTCCCGCCAGCGCATACATCCCCACAATATCTTATAAAGATGTGACTGTCAGTGCTCGCAACGTCGGCCTCGTAGACAAAACCATCCTTGCCAACCTGTACATTGACGATGTTCTCGCAGCAAAACAATATGTCTCTTTCGCCGCACAACAAAACAAGCAAATCACCTTTGAAGGAGCGCTCGCGTCCCTGACCACGGGCAAACACACACTCAAATGCGAGCTCGTGCTCGAAGGCGACACCAAGCCCGACAACAACGTCATCACACTCGAAGTCAACGCCCTTGGCAAGCCGGATATCTTCTACGACTTCGAAGACGGCAAGATTCCGCAAGGCTTCACCTTCCACAACGAGGGCGACAATAGTCTTGCACCCGGGGCCATCGAGGAATTCGGCGAAACCGGCTGGGCCGTCCAATCATTCTATCAAGAGCATGCACTTCTGGGCAAAAACTTCCTCGGAGCCTCGACATTCATGACCTCCGGCGCGGCCGACCGCTACTGCATCCTGCCTCGCGTCAAGGTCGAATCGGAAGACGCATGTTTCGTCTGGACTTCAGGCGTAATGAGCGCCACTTTTGCCGAAAGCTACGACATCAAGGCCTCCGACAGCTCCGACCCGCTATACATCGGCTGGTACGATCGCCTCACCAGCATAGCGCTGTCCCAAGAATCGCGCTTCAACGATGGTGTTTCGCTCGGCAAGTATTTCGGCAAAGACATATATATCGCCATCCGACTCACCAGCGCCAAGGGCGATGCCGTGATGTTTGACAACCTCAGCATCTTCGGCTGCTCGGCATCGGCCGGCATAGCGGATGTAACGGTAGACAACGATAGCAATGCCCCCGTCGAGTACTACAACCTCAACGGCGTACGCGTCAACAATGACAACCTTGCTCCCGGCATCTACATCCGCCGCCAAGGCAGCAAGACCACCAAGGTTGCCATCCGCTAATATTCAATCAAGCGTTTAATCGCTCAAACGTCTAACCGCTCAAACGTCTAATCAAACGAGCAATTAATCGGATGAGCGTTTAATTCCGATAGCACCTAACCAAGAAGGGCGTCCGGCTATGCAGTCGACGCCCTTCTCTCTTTCGTCCTCATCATCCGAGCCAAGTTCAAGCGCCCTACAAAAATGCAAAAGGCGACAAAACCCGCCTTCTCCGAAATACAAAGGCAGCCAATGCCACGACAAATATCACCCACCAAAACAAATATTCCACCCCTTCAAACGGCTTTCTGAAGGATTTTATGGTTCAAAACAGCTCGAAAGCCGCCCAAAAACTATTTTTCGGCATTTTTTTCGTTTTTTCCGCTCCAAAATTTGCACGGTTCGAAAAAATAGCCTACCTTTGCAACGCAAAACACGGATGGTGCCATAGCTCAGTTGGTAGAGCAAAGGACTGAAAATCCTTGTGTCCCCGGTTCGATTCCTGGTGGTACCACAAAATCAGAGAGTTGCATACTGCAACTCTCTTTTGCTTTCTCTACTCCACAAACGTTTTTTTAGATTTACACATGGACTTCGAACGAATCAGCTTCAACCGAGACAAATTAGCAAGCAGCATTATTCTAATACTCATCATATTTTTAGCTTCGACTATCGGAGCCGGTATCTTAGATATTATTCTCGGCACAATTCTACATCCGGTACCTGCAAATATAACGGATGAATACATAGACGGAGAAGAGCTATATACCGTCATGACCCGGACCGAATCGCTGATATTCAGAATTACCTATACATGCATATTGTTTAGCGTGTCATACTTTCTCTTGCATAAACTCAAGTTTAGCTCATGGGGCAAATCCATAGTCATGAGCATAATTACAATAATGATTCTCGCATTTATGTTTATTATTTAATACGGTACTTCTGATACTATTTCAAAATTTAACATGGTTGAGCGCGGTTTTTGCCCATGTCATTAACTATCTTTGCAGCGGATGCCTGAAGTCTCGGAAATTTTTGCTAACTTTACATCTAAATCTGCGCATGCCGCTGACAAAGACCGCTAAATGTAAGTAACAACTTATATTCAACATATTACGGGACTTCCTTGTAGCCGCAAAAGGTTTGGTCGCCTGTCAGCCTACTTGGAAGTTCCTCGCTTGTTAATATGGCAGAAAAGAAATCTTTTCTTAAAGGGAAAAAGCCTGTCACCTTTCTTGATCTCTTTGCGGGTGCAGGAGGTATAAGTGAGGGATTCCTTCAGGCGTTTACCTCCGATAAATATTTCAAGTTTATCCTTGCAAGCGATATTAACGAGAATTGTGAGTTGACCCACATTGTAAGATATAATCATCAGTTCGGGCTTGGCACCAAGTTCCTTACTGCTGATATAATGGCGCCGGATTTTATGCGGCGTCTGCTGGCTCAACTCGGCGATGTGGAAATTGATGTTGTCACCGGCGGCCCCAGTTGCCAGTCGTTCAGTCTGTCGGGCCGTCGCAGACGATTTGACAAGAGAGACAATCTGTTCCTTCACTATCTTGCTGTTATCCGCAAGCTGCGTCCCAAATACTTTGTCATGGAGAATGTTAAAGGACTTCTCACAAAAGACAAAGGTAAATTTAAAGAAGCAATACTCCGTGAAATCCGTTCGATAATTGACGATAAGAATATACCGTCATTTATCTTATTCCTTACCCGGCTTCTTGATAAAAACGCATCTGCGTTTGTCAAGGATTGCTTCCTGACAAAAATAAAGTTGGAAGTCGCTGACGACGAAGCTGCCCGTGCGGAACGAGATAACTATTTTGCTACACTCGATGCCCAGTTCAAGGCAATTACCCGCAAAATAGATTATCGTCTTAGTAAATCAAATATCAACATTGCAACGATTCGCCACGGCCTCAACCTGCTCCGTCGTACTGAAGAAAGAAACGCTATCTCAGCCGCAATTATTAATGAAAAAACGCAGGCTGATATTGACAATGACTTCTTTGTCAATCAGTTCAATAACTTCATTTCTTTCATTGATGATTCGACAATTATAAATACAATCCTTTCTGCTATCGACACATTCGACGAGTTCGATAAATCCTCAAACGATGTCGAAGAGTTCCGGGAAATGATAAAGTTATATTCATATACGCTTGATGAGACATTCTCCCTTGTCAAGAAGTTCGCCATAGGGGAAAAAGAAACCGAGGAACTTGACAGACAACTTGAAGATATTAGACTTTATCGTGTCGCTAAGCCCATCGTCGCACTCGCCGCTGATTACGGCGTACCGCAAAATCGCGAGCGAGTTCTTTTTATAGGTTGTCGGAAAGATCAAGAGCTTATTGATGCTGTCCCGCCTACTGTTACGGAGGAAGAAAAGGTCACTGTCTATGAAGCCATACACGACCTTGACTTCTTAGGCAACGGTTCTGTTGCTGAAACTTATGGTACACAGCGTATAATTTCTGAATTTGAGCCTCTTATTCGCCATCGCGAAGTACAAGGCCACATTTCAGATGCCGAGGGAACACATACATTCTCCGAGTGGTCTAAAATTGGTCGCTTCGCGCATAGATTTGATTTCAGTTGCGAACCGTTCTATGTACGTTCTCTCGAGGACTTGAACAACAATCTGTTCTGTGAAGAACTGGTACTTTACAATCATCAGACAAGTTCTCAAAGCGACGATGTGAAAGAACGTCTTTCTATCATCGCTAAACACGGAGTTTATGATGAAGATTGTAAAGTTGAACTAACACAGTTGGGCTTAGAGTCTAACAAACGCAATTATACCGTCCTTAACCCCAAAGGTCAGAGTCCTACTGTTGTTACGATGCCCGACGATTTCATCCATTATGCCGCACATAGGGCTATGACTGTTCGCGAAATGGCACGTCTCCAGTCCTTCGACGACTCTTTCGTTTTTCAAGGGAAACGGCAGACCGGCGGGACCAAACGAAAGTCAGAAATTCCGCAATACACTCTTGTAGGCAATGCCGTGCCTCCTCTTATGGCAAGGGCTATCGCCAACACTATTCTTAAACACATAAAGTAGCCGACCATGATACATATGCGCCCATACAATGCTTTTGAAACCAAAAATGTAAAATTCTTGGTTGACAAGCAGGTAGAATTTACTACCATCCAAATCACCGAAACCGGCTTAAAGAAAAGCATATTGGACGCAACAGCTCCTGTTCGTGCTTATTTTAAGGAAAAGAATGTTCATGACTATGAAACTCAGCTTCAAGGTCCTGAACATAAGCGTGTCGTTGACACATATATTCTCACGGAGGATGCGCAACACCATACAAAGACCTCGCTTTATCGACCTGTCACAAAGAAAGGTGACCCTCGCCTTTGGGTTAATAAAGTCAGAGACGTGGAGTTCCTTCGTGCTAATGATATTTTTGCCCTTATCGCTCACCGAGGCATACTTTTTGCGATAAACCTTACTACCGTAAATATTGAAAAAGTTTGCACCTCACCGATAGATATCCCTTTGAAAGATTTGATATTCGAGGTATCTTGCGAGAAAACTTCTGTTAGCACTGAACTGCTTGAATTGATAAAGGATAGAATGACCGACTGGATGCCTGCTGAAATATTGGCAGATACCGGCATTGGCCGTACTGTCGAATCGGTTCTTGGTATCGACATGAATCCTTCCAAGAAACCCGATTACAAGGGTATTGAGTTGAAAAGCCATCGAGAGGCATCCAAAGTAAGAAATACACTTTTTACTCAGGCGCCCGAATGGACGATAAGTCGATTAAAAAGCGGACGAGCTATTGTAGAAGAATATGGTTATATCCCTGCCGGATATACACATAAATCTTTGCACGTCACCCTTACTGCGAACCGTCCAAATCCGCAGGGACTTGGTCTGTTAGTACAGCCGCAATTAGGACTACTCGAAGCTGACGAGTTCGCCCAAATTGCGCTCGAAGATGGTTCTTTCCGAAAAGTAAATGATGTTGCGGCCTGGCAACTTATAAATCTTCACGAACGCTTGCTCACTAAGCATCACGAGACTTTCTGGATTGAAGTGGAAACCAAAAAAGAATCGGGGCGCGAATATTTCCGTGTGTCGCAGATTCTTCACACCAAAAATCCGATTACTTCTCAGTTTGATATCCTTCTTGACCAAGGGCAAATCACTGTGGACTTTTTGCTTTGTCGTGATTCTGGTGGTGACACGTACAGTTTCAAAATAAAAGGGAAAGCTCGACAACTCTTATTCCCTCAGAGCGATACGTACAAACTCGGTGTCAAAGCCATTTGATAAACATTTCCATTCAAATAATCTTATGGCTCATATATCCTTTTATCATGATTTATGTGATGATTTTGTTAAATCAGATTATAAATCCTTTACTATTGAAGGTAAACAATATAATGGCTTAACGCCGCAAGGATTTTTAGGGAACCGTAAAATAAAAGTTGAGAACTTTCGCGCTCTTGAACTTGTCGCTGCAATAGACACAGCTTGTTGTTTCTTCCACAACGCCAAAAATTCCCATATCGAAATTTCATTATTCGACCTTTGCGTGTTATTTGAAAAATTTCTTGACAGGGAAACTGATGGAGTAATTTTTGATATAAAAAATGGAGAAGTTATTCTTGCTATGATGTATCAAGGTTACTAACCTTTAAAAGTAAAAGGTTCTAAGGAAGTATTTTTTAAGGTGACTCATCGTGAATTAGACAAGATTCAATGGCATATTGACCATTCGTTTTCTCAGTCTAATTAATGATTTCGCATATTCTTAACTTTTATGGACGAATACGACGATTTAGACACATACAACGGCGATGCCGTTCACGATATGTGGGTTGACTTCGACAACTACGTCAACGGCTTGCCGCTTTGCCACGGCAAAGAAAACACTGGCACCCTCGTTGTTTTCGACGAAGCCGACTTGGACGATTACATCGACAACCTTAACGACTGGGAATGAAAATTCAGAATTACCTATACATGCATATTGTTTAGCGTGTCATACTTTCTCTTGCATAAACTCAAGTTTAGCTCATGGGGCAAATCCATAGTCATGAGCACAATTACAATAATGATTCTCGCATTTATGTTTATTATTTAATACGGTACTTCTGCCCGAAAACCACAATCCAATACACATCACATTATGTCCAACGAAATATTATACGTGGTGCTGCCCGAATATGCAGATCACGAGATTGCATACCTCGCGCAAGCCATCAACGTGGACCAATATGCGCTGAAAGAGCATCCGAAATACATCAACCGCATCGTAGCGCCTACTGCCGAGCTGGTGAAGTCCATCGGCGGATTTCGCGTAATCCCGGACTACACTTTCGAGAATATGCCGCAAGACTACGCGGCACTGGTGCTTATCGGCGGAATGGGATGGACAACACCCGTGGCAGATGCCGTCACGCCAATCGTGAGCCGTGCCGTAGCCGAAGGCCGAATTGTCGGCGCTATCTGCAACGGCGCATCGTTTATGGCTAAATGCGGACTGCTGAACAACGTTCATCATACAGGCAACGGCTTGGGGCAATTGAAAATATGGGGCGGTAAACAATACACCAATTCCGCAGGATATATCAACCGACAGGCCGTCAGCGATGGCAGAATTGTCACGGCCAACGGCTCGGCTACGCTCGAATTTGCTCGTGAGATGCTATTGCTGCTTCACGCAGATACGTCCGAAGCTATCGAAATGTTCTATCGTTTCAATAAAGACGGCTTCTGCGCACTGAGTAAGTTTATATCCGATCAAGGCTGACCCACAACCGCGCATCAGCCTGAGCAACAACAATTTGTTCTAAATACCGGCCGTATGTGCGCCCGTTGATCTGCTCGAAATCCGGGCATACGGACGAGCGTATGTACAATGTGTCGACGCCTACCGGGTCGGCAGCTTAAGCGTATACACATCGACGGCATTACCGCCGCGATGGTCGCGACCCTGCGAAGTGCTGACGACGACGCTCCCGTCGGAGCTGACGTCAAGGCCTACGGGATATGAATCGGCCGGTATAGTCAGCATCTTTCGTAGCGTACGTGCATCCACCAGATGTAGGCAATTGGCCGTATTGCTTGCCGCCAGTAGGTAACGTCCGTCAGCGGTGACAGCGATGGTGCGTATCCCACCCGTAAGGCGCAATGTCTTGATGTCGTGCGCGTTCAATGCCACCGACCGTGGCCTCTTGCCATTTTTATCCTTTGGCCCGCACAGCCGAGCTATGGCATCCATCACTTTTGACATAGGAACGCGTTGCACTGCGCCGGCACGATTGGCGCTCAGGTATAAGCAGTCGTTTGCCACGACCAAATGCCTGATATTAGGCAACATTCCCGTAAGGCGTCCGATAAAGCATCCGCGATGTACATCGACAACTGCGATACCGCCCATGCCGCCCATACATGCCACCAGGGCATAGCGTCCCTGCGGCGTAAACACCGTGCCGCGTAAGGCGTTACCGCTACCGTTGTCGCGATCGACCTTACTATCCAAAGGAAAGTCAAGATTCAATTTACGGTCTATGACCACATTAGCGCGTTGCCGCCACATCTGAGGCCGTGGGTCGGTAATGTCAATCAAGCCCACCGTATTGTCGCCCCAATGTGCGATGGCTACCACATCGTTCCAAGGTGATACGGCCACCATCTTGGGCAGCGTCCCCACGTCAAGTA
>ERZ1026780.163-NODE-163-length-59164-cov-10.882844_pt1 | contig 59164 bp, 104 predicted proteins | sample MGYA00380126_ERZ1026780 | MGnify/ENA primary metagenome ERZ1026780 (study PRJEB33269, sample SAMEA4719762) | human gut metagenome | biome: human-associated habitat; feature: organic feature; material: feces | place: Cameroon | collected 2013-10 ... | reverse complement strand
AAAGCAAACGTAAGTATGTACTGCGGGCTATCGCAGGAATTTACGACTGTGGAGTGTACAAGAACTTGTGAGTAGCGTATTGTTCATAATCGCCAAAGCATACACATTGAAGCAGTAAGAAGTATCCGCAAGGACTTCAATTTCTCGATGTGTTTGAATATATTTCAACACATTTTGAGTGGCAGGATTACGATGCTTACACGGGAACAATTTTGTAAAGCGTTTACAGACATTAGGAACTTAGAGAAAAAAGAAGAAATTTTTAATAATGCAATTAAACAGATAAGCATAGATGGATATTGCTTTATTTATAGCGACGCTATTTCTTCTATGGTTGATTTACTTTCGGCGGCGATGGGGCTTGAAGCAAGAAGCAAAGACGGATTCAATGATATTGAATATTTCTGCTATGATCTTGATTTTGGCAGAGTAGATTTTGCTTCGCACGCCATAGAGCTCCCAGAAGGCAAAGCTATTGATCTTTCATCGGTAGACAAATTATATGACTATTTGATTGAAGAAAGTTTATACAAGGAGAAGAACAAGAAGTGAACGGCATTGTGTATTTCGAAAACGAATACGGCATTAGAGAAGTGGTTGCGGAAGCACCCGACATAGAAGAGGCGCGAGAAATTATTCGGGAAGAACTCGACGTTATGGGAATTGACCCAATATATATCAGAGAGTTTAAAACAAATAGTGGATGCACGAAATTTGATTACGGCTCTCAGTGGGAGTTCTTTGTTTGGGAGGAATAATAATGAATAGGCAACAAAGAAGACAGTTTAATAAAAAGAATAAGACCAATTATACCAAAGAAGAGTTTTTCAATATGGAATTGTGGGCAAAGCTTAGAGCGGGTAATCTCGATGTCAAAGAGATGCGCGATATTAAATTGTTCAATAATATGATTCATATTGATAACCCCGATCTTGCGCCCGATGGCACGGAAGTTATGCTCAATTACGAACGCATTATGAGTGGTCCGACGAAAGATAAGACGCAGAAATATTTGACCTGGATTGAAGAAAACAAGGATAAAGTATTTCATATTAAGCGCGACGAAGACAAATCGGAGACCACATCTTTGGTTGGATTGGCAGAAGATGAAAATAAATGGCTCTTCGATACATACGCCGATTTGCTTTATCAGATGGACGGAAAGTGGGTTTACTTGACAGACATCGAAGATAAAATGATTGCCGAGGCAGAGGAAGTTTCTGAAGAAGATCCGCGTACAAAGGTAGAAAAGATTTTGTAAAATTCTGTTAAAATACTTGACAGGGTGAAAATAAAGTAGTATAATGCAACTACGATTGTGAGAACAATCGCCAAATCTTAGTTTAAAAGGAAATTTTTAAAAGGAGCAAAAAGATGAGATTTGAATTTTATGGAACGATTAAAGCAATTAAAGAAACGGAAAATTTTAAAGCGACAGATTTGAGAACATTTGATTCGGGTTGGTGTATTAAGACGTTGAAATTTAATGGATTTGGCGGCAATTCTCGTTACACGTTCTCCATTGACCACGGTTATTGGGGCGATAAGCAAGGTAATCACTCGGAAAAGAACGAAGTTTATACGGTTAATTCGGATAAAGAACTTTTGAAAGTTCCTTATAACCAACGCTTCAATGAAAAGTATGTGGACCAAGTGCCGTTTTTTAAAACGTTTGATATTACCGATGCCGACGGAGCTCAATACCACCATCTCAGAAACATTGTTAAGGTGTATGAGGAAGGTAAGCATCCCAGTGATGAGTCCTGCTCGAGATATGGTATTTATTCCCACGAAGATGCAATTCAAGCGTTTAATCGTGCAAAAGCTGGTCAGAAACGTTATATTTATGAAGGCGATTTTGTTGAAAGACTTACCACGATGCTTAGCGACGGTGCTTTTGACGGCAAACATGTTCGTGTAACTGGCGAATACGCTATTCGTTACAGCGAACAAAAAGGTCAATTTTATAAAACATTTAGACCTAACAAAATTTCCGTTGGTGAATTTGCACACGAAGACGGAATGTTCTTGTTCGGGCAAGTTCTTTACGGCAAGAATGCCCTTGAACCTATTGAAGGAACAGGAGATTATCTTGCAAACACATTTGTAAGATATTATGACAATCAATATAAAACCGAAGATTGCAAAGGTTGGGTAGCATGCCCGCTGGTTCTCACTCTTCACGCAGGAACCCCCGCCTTCCCCGTTCTTGTCAAGAGATTTGATAAAAAGTTCTTTGGAGAAGGTACTCAATATCGTCAATGGGAATTGGAGCTTCAATACGTAGACGGTGCGGAAGTAACTGAGATTACTGAGGCTGATTTGAGTGAAGAAGAAAGAGAAGATATCGCTTGCGGTTTGCGCGATTTCGAAGATATTAAAAAGGCACATGGCGGTAAGGTATACGGCGATCGTATTACTGAATTCCGTATTTACAAAACCGCTGGCACACCCGAAGATACCGAATATAAGGACGTTGATTTTGACTTGCCCACCCACGAAAAAGCCGAAGAAGCAAAGAACGTTGTAAATAACGCAATTTCTACCGATGGCGACGATGATGACGACATGCCGTTTGATATTTAATAAGGAGGAAATAAATTATGGCATTTGTTAAACCGCAAATCAATACTATTAAACCCGACATTGCAAAATTGTCCATCTATCTTCGTTCAACGAAGAAATTTGGCAAAACGACTCTGTTTAGAGACGTTATTCTTGAAAAGTATGGCGATCCTAGTTACGGTTTGCTCATAGGTTGTGGCGATGAAGTTGGTTATAAATTGCTCGACAATTTGAACTATGTTCAAGTCACTTCTTGGCAAGACGTTAAAGAGCTGGTCGAATGGCTTATCGCAGAAAAGGGTAAAGAGCACAATATTAAAATGGTTGCATTTGATACGGGCGACGAACTTGTCGGGCTTGCCGACCGTGCTGTTGTTGCTCTGCATAACAAAGAGAATCCTACAAAAAAAGTACGTTCAATTAAGGCGGCACTTGGTGGTTTCACCGCTGGTGAAAAGTATTCCGCAAACCAATTGATTAAACCCGTTATTTCGCTGTTGCAACGCGAAGGCTTCGGCGTTTGGGTTATCGCCCATACTAAACTTAAGACCATCAAAGACAAAGGTGGTCTTGAAGAGGACGGATATCAACAATTGACATCAAACCTGTCTGCGGATTATGAAGCGGCATTTGGCGATTGTATGGACGTTTGTCTTACTGGCGTAATTGACCGCGCTCTTGAAGATAAGGGCGATAAGAAAGTTGCAACCGATTCAATTCGCAAACTGTACTTCCGTGGTACTCCGATGATTGATGCAGGTGGTCGTTTCGCCGATGGTACCGTTCCCGAATATCTTGTGTTCGACAAACCCAATATGGCGAAAGACTTTATTAAGATTTGCGAAGAGGGTATGGAAAAATCAAAATTGAATGGTTTTACTGCGAAGCCGACTGCGGCAGCAAAAGAAGCAGTTGAAGTTAAACCCACAAATGTTGTTCCAGAAGATGCCCACACGGAAGGACCTTCTCTTCTTCCTGAGGATGAGGCGCCCGTGATTGTAGATGAAGAACCCGTTACCTCGACAAATAGCATCGCAGATCGTTTGACAAGCATTCGCACAGCATTTGCTACGGCGAGCAAGGAAACCAAGAAAGCTATTCGCGAAATCTTGTTGCAAAACACTGAAACTGGTAAGCTTGATGAAAGTTTGCCCGAGAGTGTCTTGGTAACAATCGAGAATTTGCTTAAGTAATTTTGAATTAAGGCGATTGCGAAAATTTTTCGTAAATCGCCTTTAAAATACTTGACGGATATAAAAGATTGTAGTATAATTTAACTATTAAAGGTAGGTTTTGTTCAATGAGAATGGTTAAATGCCAAATATGCGGTAAACTTATAGAGCAATCGCAGGCTTATTCAATTAAATATGGTACGACGAATAAATATTACTGCTCCGAGCAGGAATATCTTGCGGATAAAAAAGCCAAAAGCAATCGCAAGGAAATGGTTGGAAAAATTGCAGGAGTTTATCAGTATTGCACAGATTATGCTGAACCACCTTATACGTTGGTCACGAGAGAGATTGGTGACAATCTTAAAGTGATTCCTATCGAAACCATTGCTGCGTTCGTTGAAGAGAACAAAGATAGGTTAAGAGCGACGGTGCGAAAGAAGATAGAACTTAACGGACCATTTAGTAGTTTTTATGCTGAAATCCGTTATATTTCAGGAATTATCAAAAGAGAAATACTTGAAAAAGATTGGAAGTCAAAACAGGTTGTTGCCGAGGCGGTAGCTAAACCGAAAAATGTAAATATGGATTTTTATGATAAAGAATCTGCGCCGTTTATTGCCAGAAGACCTTTGTCGCAATTGGAGGACGAACTGTAATGCTCGATAAAAGCTTATTTATTCCAGGTATTGTTGAAAAATACCCCGAAGAATTGTTGGAAAACCGACTTACCACCGAGGGTAATGTAGTAGGAACGATCTTGGGAGATTTAACTTTGCTTGATGACGTTGTTCTTCAACCTTCTGATTTTGTTACAAAGGACGGACGATTTCTTTTTGGGTTGTGCAAAACACTTAGAGAAAAGCATTATACTTTGATCGATGAAGTAACAGTTTTGTCGAATGTCAACGAAGAAGTCAAAGAAAAAATAGATGAGATTGGCGGTTGGAAACCAATTCAACACCTTATAGATGTTTCCGACATCAAGAACTGGGATGCGGTGTTGGACAATTTGAATAAAAACAATGTTTTGTTCAAGCTTTATTCTAATGGGTTTAACTTGTTTTCAAAAGTTAAACTTGATAATGGTAAAGAGATCGCGCCGCTTGAAATGTTTGAGCATTGGACTTCTGCGGAGGTAATCGATTGGTACGAAAGTAAGCTGTCGGGCTTTGGAACCGTAACGAGCAACAAGATTATTGGAGACGAAGTTATCGACTTCGACGACGCATTTATCGAATCGTTATCCAAACAGGAGAACCTTGGTATAAGCTTTGGTGATGCTGGATATGATGTAAACGGAAATAAGATCTCAACATTCCCATTTATGTCCAGTAATATCCTTGGGCTTAAACGCGGAACCTTGTCGGCGTTTTCGGGACATAGTGGTACGGGCAAAAGTACTTATATGGTTGGAATTATTATGTCACTCATTGAGCGCGGAGAGAAGGTGCTTATAGTCAACAACGAAATGGGAGCCAAAGATATAAAGACATTATTCCTGGTTTGGCTGCTAAGCCGCTACTTCAATTATTGGAAACTTCCCAAGCGTAAAATAATGAGCGGTATTTTTACCGAAGAAGATATGTTGATGATAAAGCGAGCCAGAGAAGTATGGAAGGAAAAGTATGCTTCAAAAGTCCGCGTTGTTACGTTGTCGGATGCCGATAGCCCGCTTACTTGTCAGATAATTAAAAAATATATTCTTCGAGAAGGATTCACCACGTTTGTTGTCGATACGTTTAAACTTGATGTATCAGACAACAAGAATGACGCCTTTTGGATGAAACTGATTGTTGACAGCAGAAGTCTTGAAGCTATTACCAAAAGATATAATATCATTGGTATTATAACAATACAGTTGGCAGCTAACTCTCTGAACAGACTTTGGATGGATAGCAACTGTTTGAGTAACTCTAAGGGAGTTAAGGAAATTTTGAGTAACCTCATTATGATGCGAAAGGCTTTTCCAGAAGAGTTAACCGAAGGAAGTCCGTATTATATTCATCCGTTCCGTTCTAAACAGGATGAAAAAACTGGCGAATGGATAGAAGAGCCGTACACGGCAGATCCCACGAATGTATGGAGAATTATGTTTGTGGACAAAAGCCGTTCAGGAGCAGATAGTTCTGATACGGGTGTGGCATATTTGGTTCGTTATAATGGTGACTTTTGTAGCTTTTATGAAACGGCAAAATGTAGGCCTACGAGAAAATTGATGAACACTGCGTCAAATTAGTGTTAAAATCCTTGACAAACAAATCAGGGTATGATATAATTTAAATAGAAAAAAAAGGAGACTCGAAAGTTATGACTAAAGAAACTTTGGCAAAGATTAAAGAAATCGAAGCAAGCAAAAACGGTGCTACTTGGTTGAAACAAGTAATTACCAACATTGGTAAAACAGAAGACGGCAAAACAACATATGCCGTAGGTTATATAAAGTCCGAAGAAGCTCAAACCAATGTTGTAAGCGGTTACAGTTCTCTCCCTGCCGAATTGGTAGAAGCTGTCGTAAAGGCTTGCGAAGAGTTCGAAGTCAAATGCGATAAAGATCTGGAAGAACTGTAAAATTATTGAAAGTTGAGGTAAACCGTTTTGCTCCGTGATGTTAAGGAAAAGTTAATTACAAATACCGATGCGCTTATCGAATTACTTGAAGAGTTCGGGTTTGAAAAGATAACAGCCCGTGTCACGGAGCTTCGTTTTGCCCGTGACAATGAGGGCGGCGCAAACAATATTCAAATACGTCTTGATAATAACGATGGTGTTTATGTTAAAGATTATGCACGCAATATAAATACTGACATTATTTCCTATATTATGCAGGAAAAAAATGTTGATTTCAAGACGGTTCTTGGTGCAATCAAGAAGATATTGAATCTTTCTGATACATGGCAAGAACAAAAGCGCGTAAGTCTTTTTGGTGGTGTTTACGACACCGTTAAAAAGAAAGCGGAGGCAGTTATAAAGACTTATCCCGAGTCAACAATGGATAAATATGTTAAAATCGGAGCGAGGCGTTGGATAGAGGACGGAATTGATCTCTCAGTACAAGAAGAGTTTGGTGTAGAATATGACGTCGAAAGTCAACGCATTGTGTTTCCAATTCGAAATGAATTTGGTCAAATCATTGCCGTTAAAGGTAGACGAAACTACGAAACAGATGAAGAGAGCGATCCAAAGTATTTATTTTTGGAAATGGGACCAATGAGCCAAACGCTGTATGGATATACGGAAAACTATGGTTCTTTGTATAACTCCGATGTTTTAGTAGTTGAGGCAGAAAAATCTGTGTTACAAGCTGCTTCGTTTGGATATCGTAATATAGTTGCATTGGGTTCATGTTCTTTGTCGGAAAAACAAGCCCAATTGTTGCTGCAATTAAATCCTAAACGTATTACAATGGCACTTGACGAGGGTATGGACTTTGAGCATATTAAGAGAAATTTGGATCTCATCGAATCATTTGCAGCATTTAGCGGTGCTAAATTGTTATATTGGGACACTACTAAAGACGAAACACTGAAAGATACTAAAAATAGTCCTTGCGATCTTGGCAAAGATAAATTTAATGAGATTATGCGAGAACAATTAGTCGAATATAACAGAGGGAATAATGAGCAAAAAGTATAAGAAAATTGTTAAAAATCCAGGATTAAACAATATAGAGCATGGGTTGGTTAATAGCAAAGGCGAGTTTTATAACAAGTGCGATAAACAAATACTCAAAGATCGTAAGAAGTTTTTGAGAAAACACGGTTATTCTCCTGTTGCAACGTGGGAGATTACTTCTTGGTTTGAGGATACGATGTATGATATTTTGGTTAGATATCGCAAAAATATGTGTGGCTATCCCACGTCTATTATCAACGAGGAAGAATGGGGTTCGCCAATAACCAACGAAGTTTATTTTAGCTCAGAATTTAATGAAGCCTGCGAAAAGAAATGGAATAATGTTATCGATGAAATGATTTCTGCAATCAAAGCATTAAAAGACTGGGACTATCCCGACCATGATTGGACACAACCCCAAGAAGAAATAGAACGAATCAACAGAGAAGCATTTGAAAAGCGCGAAGAATATAAGCAAAAGTTCTTCGGGTTGTTTATGAAGTATTACGATAATCTTTGGGATTAAGGAGTAAATATGGCAAAAATTAGATATGGCGTAGAAATTACGTTGTCGGACGAAGACTTAAGAGACTATCTCGATTCAATGGGTGATTTTACCAAAGAAGATTTGCGCAAAGCGTTATTGTTTTCGGTTAGCTCACAGTGTGGTGCTGATCTCGCAAAATATTCGGACGAAGATATGCAAATAAAGCCTTTTGCAGAGATTGAAGAAGACGAAGAACTCGGCATTATAGTTTGTTGATTAAGAGGAAAATTATGGAACCAATGATTATGTATGGGGCAGAAGTTGCCGAACACATGTTGAAAGATCGTGTTTGGGATGCAAACAAAACATTATATATCCTTTCCAACCAGGCCGATCCTGCTAGCGCAACTTATGTTCGCAATAAACAAAAGAAATGCGAGCAGGTTGGAGTAGGCTGTAAAGTGTATGACATTTCGAATGCGACTTTGGAAGATGTAACAAGAATTTTTTACAATATCCTTCTTGATCATCTTTATGACAAGATGTATTATCTTATCATTCAAAAGCCTTTGCCCGAGCAGCTCAAAAAACATGAATCCACATTGAATAGATTTTTCGATGTAATGCGAGACGCAGATATTGATGCTTTTGGCGGCGATTTGTCTACGGAGTTCAAGACGCCTTGTACGCCGCTTGGCATTATGAAGATGCTCGATTATTATGTTGGACTTGATTGGCTTGACGGCAAAAGAGCGGTTGTAATTGGTAGATCGGAGATCGTTGGTAAACCGATGGCGCAACTACTTCTCAAAGCAAACTGTACGGTTACAACGTGCCATTCTCATACTAGTGATGACGATTTGTATTTCTACTTGCGTAACGCAGATTTGATTGTAAGCGCTGTCGGAAAGCCCAAATTTATTACCGAGAAATATATCGGCGAACGTTGCCCCGTCATAGTAGACGTTGGAATCAACCGTGATGAAAACGGCAAGCTGTGCGGCGATGTAGATTTTGAGAACGTAAAGAATAAGTGCTATGCTATCAGTCCTGTTCCTGGTGGTGTTGGTCTGCTTACGGTGGCAAGCATTGTTTACAAAATGGGGGACGAAAAATGAAAAAGTATTATATTGAAACCTATACCATAGATGAAGAATGGAGGCAAGCTAATCCCGACGAGTTTCAGTCTGAAGATTGTATGAATTATTTTACGGAAGATACGGTGAATCTTTTATATAGGGCGGGTTATCAGATCGAGCAAGTTATTCGTATAGGTGGAAATTTTTGCACTATAATGTATAGCGGAGGAAATTAAAATGGCAAGACTTAAAAAGTATTTGGAGTGTACCCCCGAAAACAGAACTTACGTAGAAAGCCTGCCTAAAATTTATCTCATTGGTTGCTGGGCGAGATATGGGATTAGAGAATGTGCCAATACATTGCAGGTTGACAAAGAGGGAATTCCGCTTGTGTATGATTACAATGATCACAACGGGTGTTATGAGGAGTATGAATTGGTTCCGATTCATCGCGTAACAACGGGACAGGTGTACGCTTGGTCAACAAGCAAAGAGGCGGCTCAACACGTAGCCGATCTAATGAATGAAGCGACAAATCGATAAGGAGGTGGTTGCGATGATTAAATGTTTTGTTAAAGAATTTAATGTTAATGGTAAAGTAATAGAAGATTTCGATGTCTTGAAATATCGCGAAGACGATATCAAAAAATTTAAGAAAAAAAGCGCAACGAAAGCCGAGTTTGCCGAAATGTTACGTAGAGAATTTATGTGGAGATATTGGTCAAAGGCAGAACATGAATTGATTGTTATCAGAACTGAAGACGGAAGAATTTTGCTTACGCCTTGGTGTGGCTGCAGAGACCCTGAAAAGGCAACAATTGACGTGACGGATGATTATAGTCAATTGGATTGGAGTGCCTTTGCTGATTATCACATTGGCAAACAAATCTTCAAGAATGAAGCTAAGATTGATGTTTATGACCAAATTATGTTTGGCGATAGATTCGATAAGTTGGTAGACACATTGTGGACAACACGTTTGAAGTATGAACGTGACGACCCCAAATTTCACCGATAAATAGGAGTATTTCAATGGACGAATTTAAAATAGTTAGAAGGAGAATGGTCCCCTATGTTGAGACTATTAAATGCGATTGTTGCGATGTAGATTTAGAAGAAGAGCCGATAGTAAGTTTGTCTAATCCGCCTATTTTTCATTATACCTGCCCCAATTGCGGCAAGAAATTTACTTCGTGTAAGAGTTATCCAAGAACTTTTTATGTTGAAGAGTAGAATTTTGCTAAAAACTCCGTTAAAATGCTTGACGGAGTTCTTTTTGTGTGATATAATGAAAGCAAGTTCAAAGGTATCGAAATCGACACCTTTAAGGAGAAAAAATGATAGATGGCGTAGTAGATTGTAAAATAGATAATGTTTATGAAGCCGTGCCAGATTTAGAGCTTTGGGACAGTGTTCTTGCAAAGAATTTTGAGAAAAGGGTTCAAGCAAGAACAGTGTATGTTTGGGTTGTAAACGATAAAGAAAATAGTGAAAGATTAGAAATAAATAAGGGATAGGGGGTCTGAAATGGAAAACTATATGAATTGGGTAAACAATCATTTTACAGAAGCAAATAACAACCAATATCTTGAAATGTATAGATTGGCTGACAGATTAACGAAAGACTTTCTCGATAAAGGGTTTGACACGGTTTGGTATCACGAAGAGGGAAAGGATAAACAAATGTGTATAAGTTTTATGCGTAATGGCGGAATTGTGTATGTGACCTTTAACCAAGACACTCAAAAATGGGGTCTTGATTGCCAAGAGATAGTGATAGACAAACAAAGAAGCTGAAATAAATATTTCGGAGAATTAAACAGGAGTTAAAATGAGATATATTAATTATCACCGCCATTCCATGTACAGTAACTTGCGAAGTCTGGATTGTGTAGTTAAGCCCGAAGATTATATGAAAAGAGCTGTTGAATTGGGACAGAAAGAATATGTTACTACGGAGCATGGCTTTCAAGGAAATATTTTTGAGGCATATACTCTTTGTCAACAATATGGACTTAAATGCATATATGGCGTCGAGGCATATTATGCCGATAATGCCGAAGATAAAAGCGAACGTTCGGCTTTCCACATAATGTTGGTGGCATTGACTGAAAAGGCAAGAAAAGAAATAAACGCAATCATGTCTTGGGCGAATACAAATGGTTTTTATTATAAACCCCGTATTGGATTGAAACAACTACTCTCTTTAACACCTACAGATACTCTTGTTACTACGGCTTGTATTGCTGGTAGAATGTTTAAAGATGGATGGAGAGAAAAATTCTTTGAGCCAGTTTATAAGCATTTCGGCAGCAATTTTTATCTCGAAGTTCAATCCCATGTAAATCTTCGTCAGGCAGAATATAATAAGAAACTGGTTGAATTGCATAGGTCTACTGGAATTCCTCTTATACATGCCAATGACTCTCATTATATTTTCCCCGAAGATGCAAAATACAGAGATTTGTTTCTTAAGGCAAAAGGAATAGAGTATGAAGATGAAAGAGGCTTTATTCTTGATTATCCAGATAGCGAAACTATATTGGCAAGATACAAAGAACAAGGTGTTTTGACAGAAGAGGAAGCTGTAGAAGCCTTGAACAATACACTTGTTATTGACAAAGCGGAAGGAATTCACTTAGATAAAGAGTTCAAAATACCTAAAATCGTCGACGGAGATAGTAATAAGGTTTTGCAATCTTTGATAAACGAAGGTTGGAAAAAAGAAAGGGCAAATATTCCAAAAGAAAAATGGCCAGAATATTTAGCTCAAATTAAGTATGAGTATAAGATTGTCGAAGATTGTGGAATGGCAGACTATTTCATATTGGATCACTATGTGGTTAAAAGAGCCGTTGAAAATTACGATGCAATTCTTACGCGCACTGGACGTGGTTCGGCAGTTTCATTTTATATAAACAAATTGCTTGGATTGACAGAGGTGGATAGAATTGCGGCTCCGATAACATTGTATCCAACACGTTTCATGTCGGCAGAGCGTATCTTAAGTTCGCGTTCACTCCCTGATATCGATCTTAACTGGGCCTCAGTCAAGCCAGTAATTCAAGCAAGCAAAGATATTCTAGGGCAAGATGGCATATACTATATGGTTGCCTATAAACCATTGCAGGAGTCTTCGGCCTTCAGACTATGGTGCAAAGCAATCGGAATGGCAATAGGGGAATACGACGATATTGCAAAAAATATTGATGATTATGTCGAGAATACAAAATGGGGTCCAATTATTGAGCAGAGCAAAGTTTTTCGAGGAGTAATTGAGTCTGTTGCTCCCAGCCCCTGTAGTTTTCTTTTGTCAAACGACAAAATTTCAGAGATGATTGGGCTGATTAAGGTTGGCGAAGAAATTTGTTGTTGTTTAGATGGCTATAATTGCGATGCTTATAAATATCTTAAAAACGATTATTTAACCGTTTCGGTTTATGAATTAATCGATAAGGTTTATAAGTTAATCGGAAGACCAATAGATAATATTGATACCTTGATTAAAAATTGCGATCAAAAGGTTTGGAGCATATATGCAAGAGGTTTAACAACCACTATTAACCAAGCCGATTCCGATTACGATAAACAAATTCTTTCAAAGTATAAACCTAAAAATTTGTCAGAACTTTCGGCATATGTTGCCGCAATCCGCCCTGGATTTTCTTCTTTGTTAAATAATTTTGTAGAAAGAAAACCTTACACTACTGGAGTTGCTGAACTAGACGATATTCTTAAAGATTCTTTCCATTATCTGATGTATCAAGAATCGATTATGAAATATTTGGTTTGGTTGGGTGTAGAAGAAAAGGGCACCTATGATATTATCAAGAAAATAGCAAAAAAGAAATTCAAAGAGGACGAATTGGAGGCTCTTAAGAATCGACTTGTTAATGCTTGGGAAGAAAAATTGGGAACCAAAAATGGGTTTGCAGAAACTTGGCAAGTAATAGAAGATGCCGTCCGTTATAGCTTTAACGCATCGCATTCGCTAAGCGTCGCCCTTGACTCTATGTATGGAGCATATCTTAAGTCCCATTATCCCTTGGAATATTTTACTGTTGCTCTTACAATGTATACGGGAGATATGGAACGTACCGCAAATTTAATTGCGGAATTACCATATTTCGGAATTGAATTACGTCCAATTCGTTATGGGCACTCCAAGGCAGATTATAACTTGGATAAAAAAACTAATTCTATATATAAGGGAGTTGAATCTCTTTTATATCTTGATGCCGAAACCGCAAATCAACTTTATGAGATGTCTCAAACAAGAACCTATAATTCATTTATTGAATTACGTAAAGATTTTCCAGGTAATGTTCGTCAGTTGGACATACTCATAAGGCTTAATTATTTTTGTGATTTCGGTACTCCTGGACAACTATTAGCACTAGTTGAGGCATACAATAAATGGAATGATCGCAAGACACTTTCTAAAGATATGGATGGTTTGCCTGTGCCTGAAATAATGTCTCAGTTTGCAACAGAAACAGCGAAGCAGTATAAGCTCACAGACCCACAAGGCTTCTTGACTTATATGTGTAGCAACGTCGAACCAGAATCGTTTACGCTGGCAGATGAGCTTGAGGCGCAAATAGAGTTCCAAGGCTATTGTAGCACAAAAATTCCAAGCAAACGTAATTGGGCATACATTACAGCGGTAGATACAAAGTACTCACCAAAGATTACGATGTATTGTCTTGATACTGGTGTAACTAAAACCGTAAAGATGTATAAAAAACAATATCAAATAAACCCCGTAGAAAAGGGAATGATTATAACATATGGATTGACGTCAAAGCAAAAAAGTCGCTTGAACCCCGAGACAAAGGAATGGCAAAAGATTCCTGGCGAGTATGAAGACTTCTTTGATTGGTATTCAATTCGCGAAGGAGCGTAAGTATGGCTGGAAAACGAAAAGAGAGATTTTCTTATAGTAAACTGGAAACCTATAAGGGATGCCCGTTTAAATATTTTTTGAAGTATGAACAAAAACACTTTATTTCTGGGCCTATGCTTGCAGCGGAGTACGGCAATTTAGTCCACTACATCTACGAAACCATAGGAAATTGTATAAAAGATGGTGATCCAATTCCATACGACAAACTAATCGATGATTTTTGGGATATTGATCTGCATACAAAAACAGAGGATGGCAAGAAGGGCGAAGATGTTCTTGGGGCCAATCTGCTTGCAAAGAAATATCCCAAAGAGTGGAACACGCGCTCAAAGGCTGGCAAAACTTATGCAGATAAAGCTTTTGACTTCGCAATGGATGGTATCTATCGGTTGGAGCAATATATGGAAGAACATCCCGATTATGAAATAGTTGGATGTGAAGTCCCGTTCAGTTTCACTTTTGCAGATAAATATGAATTTACGGGATTCATCGATCGTTTGCTTCGAGTAAAAGGCACCGACCATTATATTGTCCACGATATTAAAACAAAAGATAAGAAATTTGATGAAAAGCGAGATATCCCTACACCATTGCAGTTTGTAGTATATATTGATGCTTTGCAAGCTAAATATGGCGAAATCGCCACATTTGAATGTGCTTATGATTTACCGTTTGCAGATGGCGGGTGCTATCAGCCTGCTGGCAACAAAGGGTTTATTCAGAGAGGCAACAAAAAGATTGTGGAACTATTGAGTGATATCGATGATCGTATCTATGAACCCAGTCCATCCATCTTGTGTGCGTGGTGTGAGTTTAGTAACAATAACCCAAATCAGCAGCCCGAAGGGCACAATCTTTGTCCCTATTACAATCTTTCAACTCAAGAAAAGTATGAATACAGAGCAACTAAGCTCCCTTGGCTTGGTATGGACAAACACTTTATTCAAGTCAAGAAGCTTGAACAATTAGAAGCTTTAGAAACGGCAAACGAAGACGATGAGGTATTTGAAATATGAGCGGTGCAAAAGTAGAGATGATGCCATTTGGATTTTCTATTGATTCCGATGGCAATAAGTATGTACAGGTGGAATATATATTGCCAGTACTTCGTAATCCAGAAGGATATTGCGGAGAGCTTCTTTGTCAAACTATAAGAGATTTATCCGATGAAAGTTTTACCGAACTTCTTAATTGTTTGGAAAGCAAAGCCGAATGGACCGAAAGTGAGATTAAAGAATTGTGCGATTTTAGAACTAAATTTAAGGAGAAACAAAAAATGACGAAATGGGAATTTGTAGACAAAATTAAAGAATTATTTGGCGTAAGTAAACTCGAACAGTATCAATTGCAGGCGGTTGAGCAATTGTATGACGAAATCTTTGATGCCGCTTATGACGACGGCATGGAAGATGGCTACAACGCAAAATAACAAATTTTCTTGATATTTAACATTTTAAATGTTATAATGATAGAAAATTTGTTAAATGAAACGTATCTTTTATTTGGGAGAGAATTATGAAATTTATTTCTTTTGATGACAAATGGCCCGCTGATGATCAAATGGTTTTGGTAAGATTTCAACAACCGAGCATTGTTGGTTCGATAACTACTTATAAAATACTTGAGGAATCAGAACTACTAGATGAAGCGATAAATCGTTTTGCTGTTGGATGGATGCCCGTAGAAGATTTGAATCAACTTGGTGTCGACCGCAATGAACTTTGTGAGGGTGTCGCTACCCTTTATTACAAAGAAGGCGATACGTGGAAACGAGTTGGAGAGGGCTACACTACTACTATTGACCTTGGGCTTTCTACGTGGGAATTTGAAAGAAGAGTTTGGATTAGAGAATTCTCTTTTGAACTTAGCTTTTATGAAAAGTTTAAAGATGCAGATAAATGGCCCGCTCTTAAAATGGAGGCAAAGATGCCAGTAGTCAGAAGGGTTGGTAACGGAGCGAATCTATCCGTCATCTATATAACAGCAAACAATGTACAAGTCAAAGAGCATTTTGGTGATTATATGCAGGTGGTGTTGTTGCAAGACGAAGATGGATATTCGATGGAAATGAAGATTGAATAGGAGGGAAGATTATGAAAGTCGGATATAATGGGTTTACGGTTGAATTTGGGAATGATGACATTAAAGAAGCAACAAAAGTGCTTGCTTCTTTATGGCAAAAACTCGTCTCTCATTTTAATGTTAATAAAACGCAGGACTTCAATGTGGCTTTAATTGATGGAAGATATGATATTACGGGTTATATAATTAGTCATGGTGTAGTAAGGACGTCGGCTAAAAAAATAAAAGAAATTTTAGATGATTTTAAACTACCGTTTCGTATACCCCCTGTGTATTTGCTGGATGATATTTTTGATGAAAAGATTTTAATTAAAAATTCTGGAGAATTAAACGGATATGAACCAGATACGCCTGAATTATCAGATATGAATTTTGTTATTCGAATTCAATTTTAATTAAATATTTTTGAAATAACCCCATCAAAACGCTTGACGGGATTATTTTTATATGGTATAATGAGAGCGTAATCAAGGGAGATTATTATGAAATTCAGGATAATGAAGAATCCATGGCTCAACATGGAGCAACCAATAATAGAAATCGACGACGGAAAAGAGCTAATTGCTACGCCCAGTTATATCTTGAGCTCTTTAGAAAAAACAGAAGATTATGGAGATTGGAGAATTTGCGAAATTATAATGTATCTTTCGGCTGCGGATTTTCGTGAATTTGTTAGTCTTTTAAAAAATAGGGCGGGCTGGTCTGATGAAGAGATTGGTAGGTTGCGCCACGAAAGGAATCTGTTAAGAAAGATATATGTTTTTCCAGCAAGAAAATATGAGCGGACGTTATAACAAAGAAACGGATTGGTTCCACGGGCCCGTATGCGGAGATGTCGTGAGTATTACTGAAAAAACGCAGAAGGCGAAGACTTCGAATGGACCGTATGCGAGGATTGTGCCGACAGGCTTTACGACGCGTTAGCATGTGTTTCGAGAAAACTCAGTTATCAACAACGTATATTTTAATAAAAATATAGATTTATTTTTGGGAAAGGCTGTTAAAATGCTTGACAGCCTTTCCAATCTGTGTTATACTGTTCTCAAATAAAGGAGAAAGATCGATGAAAACGATTGAACCTACTCATCAAGAAATAATGCAATATCTTGATTGCTGCCATTATAGTAAATGGCACAAGGGGCAATGCACCTGTAAAACCAAACAGCAGTTCAGAGAATGCTACGAACAGACGAAGAGCTTTTTGACAAAGACAGTTTTGGACGATGAAGAAATCAAGCAAGGACAGGAGGCAAACGCGAAAGCGATGGCGGAAATCGACGAGGCGCTTTCGTGGCTAGATTAGTATGGCAATTAACACAGGAGTTTTGACGAGCAACCGTACAGCAGAAGGCGACGAAATGTACACGCCTTTTTACGCGTGTGAGCCACTCATAAAATATATTCCAAACGATTGGAAAATCTGGTGTCCTTGCGACGAAGAGTGGTCCGCTTATGTTAGGTTGTTTCGAGAACACGGTTATACCGTGATTAGAAGCTCGTTGGCAGAAGGACAGGATTTCTTCGAGTATGAGCCCGACGAACCATATGACGTCATAATTACAAACCCACCGTTCAGCCTGAAAGACAAAATGCTCAAACGTCTTGATGAACTCGGCAAACCGTTTGCCGTTTTACTTCCGCTTAATAGTTTGCAAGGACAAACACGTTTTGAGGTATTCTCGCACGGCATTCAACTCCTTGCTTTTGACAAGCGAATTGGATTTCATTCGGCACAAAACATGCAAACACCTACGGAGGGTTCGCCTTTTGCATCGGCTTATTTTTGCCGTGGCGTACTTCCGAGAGATTTGATCGTGGAAAAATTGGTTAAATATAATAGACCTTTGGTAGAGGAGTAATAATAATGAAAGTAATTGATGATTACTATGGTCAAGGCGAACTTCATAACGAAGAACTTAATAACATCAACACCCATTTACTTACGGGCTTGGTTATGGTTAAAGGGTTATTTGCTGGTAGCAATGAGGTAGATTTTTGGTGCAAAGACGGTTATATGATTAGAATGTGCCATCATAGAGAATGTTGCGAAAGCGTAGAGATTGAGAGTGTTGACAGTGAAATAAACAATGCTGATATTTACACCGATTGCGAGTGGTGTAAAATAGAACAAGCATCAAGCGAAGATGGCGGTGCCGAATATGGTATTTCCATGTGGACGTTTTACAAATTGACTACGAACGAAGGATACGATACCATTCGTTGGTTAGGAGAATCAAATGGTTGGTATGGCGTAGCCGTTGATTTTGAGTTGTGGCAATATGATGATCGCGACTTGTGGGTAGAAGTTAATTTCCCTTATTGACAATAATTCGGGTTTCCGAATTATTATATAAAATTTACGCCTCGCGGTCGGACATAAGTAGACTAGGCGTTTAGAGCGGGAGAAAAATCTTATGGCAGAAAAAGTAAACCTTAACGCAAAACAGGCAGTAGAAGTGATGTATACGACTGGTAAATCAAAGTTTAAGAATTTGATTTATAAGCGTATTCGCGAAGCAGCAGAGAACGGAGAATATTGCATCGTACATTCTTGCATAGAAGTTTATATGTTCTCAGAAGACGATCGTGTGACTGTGGGTGTCGATCCTGCTATCATCAATGAGGTTCAGCTTGAGCTCAAAGATAAAGGGTTCGATGTATCGTTTATTCACGATGAGAACGGAGCGACTACAATGCATATTAGTTGGGGTAGATTACCCAATAATTAAAAATTCTGCGAAAAAGACCGTTAAAATACTTGACGGTCTTTTTCTTTTGTGGTAGAATGATGGTAGAAACAGATAAGGAGTAAATCGAATGGAGATCAGAACCACAATATTAGGAACAAGCAAAGATGTTTTTGAAACAAACCTTATAGTCGAAATAAGCAAAAGTATTAATGCTATACTTGAATGTGAAGAGCCCAAAATTATGACAATTCAATTTAGAGATGCCGAGGCATATAACGTTGCCCATTTGGTTGATATCTATCGTCGTACCGATGGTCAGTATGTATTTGAGGGGCAATTCTATACCAGGCTTGAACTCGAAGAAAAGTTTGCACCTTTCTGTAAGGAACTTTCGATTTCAGTTGTACCAAAAGAACTTAATTTCGGAACGCCGAGAGAGCAAATTGATAAGCAATTTGGATTTATTGAGTACCACGAATATAATATCGCGAGTGCATGGGGGAAGAAAGCATGATAGCAAAAATTTGGGTTGACGATGTAAGAGATATGCCTGATGGATATGATTATCAGTGTCATACTGTAAATAACGCAATCGCCTACATAAAGCAAGGATACCATTTTAATGATATATTAGAGGTTTCGCTTGATCATGATGCTGGCGACTATGTTCAGTTTGGTGGTGACTATATTAAAATTCTTGAGTGGTTGGAGCACAAATGTCTCAGAGAGATTGAATGGCACAATTATGTCAGGGACAACGCGACGTTTCATCTTCATACTGCTAACTCTGTCGGCAGAGAAAATATGAGAAGAATTATTCAGAAGAATGGTTGGAGGGAAGTATGACAAGAGAAAAGCTGAAAACGATACTGTTTATCGTGTTACTGGTTGTTTATAATCTCGCTGCACTTTCAGGTGCAGTTGTAGCGGGCATTTACCAATATCAATTGCACATCGAAAAATTTGGAATGTTCATAGGCAATGCACATATTTACAATGTGCACGACTGGTGGTTGTTAACGATGTTGTTGTTTATTCCCGAAGCATTACTCTTTGGTGTTAAAATCAAATGAAAAAGAAGAGAAAAGAACACGACATTGAACCAGGCGTTGTAATAGCGACAGCCGTGGTAGGAGTTTGGGTAGTAATAGTACTTATATTACTGATACTTGGTTATTAAAGGAGATAAACAAAATGAAGCTTAAACTTGTACAGTATCCATATTCAAAAGCGGGACCGACAGTATATCTTAATGATTGGCAAATTGCTGGACCGAATGCACTCGGCGTCGGGAAAACATTGTGGGAATACGAAGTTAAAGAAAGAGACATTGACACGATGGAAAGAATAATCCAAGTGCATAGAAAAAGTCAAAAAGTTCAAAATGAAATAAAGTGCGACGGATGTGGGAGCAAGTTTGTTCCAATTGAAGATCAAAATAGTGTTCTATCAGGCGTCGCAAAGTGTCCTAATTGCGGCTTGTATACAGTTATTAAAGGAGAATAAAAATGAGCTTTTATGAATGTTATTGTGACGATTGTAAATCTGAAGCAGATGAAATAATCGAAGAGGCAAGAGATAAGCTTGTAGACTTGATTGCCGAACAGGCTAATAGTGAAATTAAAGCCATACTTGAAAACAACAAACGTTTTGTGAAAACAAACGAGGAGCTTCGTCAAAAAATTGAAAGTCTTGAAAAAGAACGCGATGTTCTTAAGACGGATTTAGATGAAGCAAAAAAGGAATTGGTGTTGAACGGCAATATAAATCCCCAGTATAAAATTGGCGAAGTTGCTTATTATATGATGCCGAGCGAATGGAAAGCTATAAAATGTCCAATTTGTAATGGAACTGGGTATATAAAAGTAAATGATTCTGCTTTTGGAACACTAACGGCAAATTGTCCTCATTGCAGCGGAAGTAATTATGAGCGCAGAAATGTTGGTTATTTGATGCGCGAAGTTGAATATGGCTATGTTACTAGCATAAAAATTATTTTGGACGCTAAAAACAATGAGGCTCAATATTCATATAGAATCTCTAGTAGCATGTCTAATGAATCAAGTACAGATTACATTACTGAATTATATGAGACAAAAGATATGGCACAAGCCGCCGTTAATAAAATAAATGCAGAAGAAGAAGAGAAAGCAAGAAGAAAAGTAAATGGAGAGGAAGAACAATGATTAAAATAATTGAAGAAGGACACAAACAATTCCGAAACACTTGTTTCCAATGCGGCTGTAAATATACTTATGAGCTTGAGGATGTGAATACCAAAACAGATTGCGTAAAATGTCCTCAATGCGGCGCAAATAATGTACATCTGCCGAGAGCTAATGCTATTCTTCCACCGCCCGATCCATATATTGGTCAGATAGCATTGCCGCTCAATGCTACAGACAACAACCAATCTAACAACCCCTGTGTTAATTGTAATTATATCAAAAGCTTATGCTTGATCACACCTACGTTGGCGATATTCCTTGCACCTGGTGCGAATACAATCCACTTAAAGTTACTTGCACCAATGTTTATACGGCAACAAACACGAATACAAATGTAACAATCGACACAGGCAAAACAGAAGGCGGAGGAATTAATTTTAATAATGGCAAAAATTAAGGTTATAATAGATGTACCCAATGAGACTTGCGAAGGATGTCAGTATTATAGTTACCACTGTCGAGAAGTCTATTACCATATTGACGAAGAGTGGTATACGTGTAAGCTATTTAACTGTAAAATAGACGATGCTCAAAGATGTATTGCGTGTAAATCGCTGGAGGTAGAACAATGAGTGAAGTTAAATTTGTTGATGCTTTTGATAATAGACCTTATTATGTAATCGTAAAAAATAAGAACGATTCGCGTATCTATATACAATACCACGTAAGAGACAAAGAGGACGCTATTGATACGGCTAAACTATGCGCAAAGTTTTATGATTATTCAGCAGTAATTTATACACTTACTAATGAAGCTATTTGGGAGTCTGGAGAGATAGAGCAAAGCAAAACAATGATCAAAATAAGCGAGCCCATTGAAGAGTTTCAAAGTTGTAATGCTTGCGGTAGATATAACAAACGCGGGCCTGGTCCTGAGCAAATGTATAAAAGTTTGTGTAAAAATATAAGAAGCTATACTATCGGAGGAATGTGTATTCGTCTATGTGAAGATTGCGCAAGAGAACTTAGAGATCAATTAAATGAATTATTGGAGGTAGACAATGAAAAGTGCTAAAGAAGTCAAAGAAATAACAGAGCAAATACGCAACCAAAGACAGAAGAAATACCCAACAAAGCGAGCTCTCAAAAAGATTGAGAAATTTATATTGAAAGCGGCTAAACAAGGCGAGACTTCGGCAAGCGTATTGTTCACTAATATTTATTGGAACACGGATGAAATTATTTCTGAATTAAGAAAAGTTGGTTATATAGTCAATCCTAATTGCCAGGGTGGTATAAATATTCATTGGAGTTAAGGTGAAGATAATGAGAACGGAAACAAGAGAAGTTACACAAACAATTACTCAATATATTTCGGATGATGGACTTTGCATAAGCACAGATAAACAGGAGGTTGAAGAGTATGAGGCTTGTTTGAACAAAAAGAAAATAGAGCCGCTCTTCATATTTAATCGTGCTGAAGAAGATGAAATGGGATATGTGTATGAGATAAATTCGAGAGAAGATTTCTTACTTATAAAAAGTAGCCTCTCGTCTTATCCCAAATATTATACGGACAATAATTCCAGGGATTTAATTGGAAAGAATGGCATTAAATACTATGTGTTCGCATTGAGAGATGGCAATACAGATTATCCTTATTATCAAATAAGTACCATTGATGAATATATAGAAAGTTTGAAAAATGATATAAGGTATGATGAGCAAGAATTTTTAGAGAAACAGGCAAAGGATAAAAATCTATTAAAGCAACTATATACATGGAGCATGTAAATGAAAAATACCCAGAAATGGTCTAAAATAGCCAAAGCACATTTAGACGAGATTAACAGAAGAGAAATAGAAAAATATGGAGACAAAGCAGTCATCCAAACAATGATAACTCAAGGCGACTTGGAGCTTATGGAAGAGTTAGTTGATCTGTTTATGGATAGACACGCCATTGGCAAAAAGTTTGCAGATTTGGGTTATGGTCCAGGTTATTACCATAGATATTGTTTTAAGATAGTTATTGATAGACTGGATAGAGAAAGCCAACAACCTGATGCTATCTTTAGAAAAGGCTATATCTGCTATAACGGTATAATCAATAGACCAACAAGATGTTTTGTGTTAAAGGGGGATTAAGGAATGTCTATACCTATTCAGATATTAGTTCCACAACCAACTCAGTCATTAATACCAAAGATACCCAAAGCCGCAGCAGAGCCACTTGATGCTAATTACTTCTTTTCATCAGTTAACGAATTAGAAGATTACATCAAAAATGACACAACAGCTTTTGTAGGTCAGGTTGTTGTAGTAGATAGAGATGTTTATATCATCATAGAAACTGGCGAAAAACCAAAGTACCATAAATTACAGACAGAACAAAGTAGAATTATAATAGATGAGTATGGTTGCATATGCAATATAAAAGATTAACCAATCAGATTAAAAAGGAGTAAATAATGCGAGAAGTAAAAGAAAAGAGACTAGTATCAGAGTATCAAACAGTATACAAATACATTTCAGATGACGGCAAGTTTGAAAGCGATAATCAATATGATGTTGAAGATTACGAAGAAGAACAGCAAAAACCATATATCGAAGAATATAGAAAGAAACTTGCCGAATTACATAATTGGGTAACAGAAAACAAAGATCGCTTATACACAGGCAAAAATTATTCTGGCACACTTGATCAAATGGTTTTATATTTGCTATTGCGTGATAATAATGCCAAAGACTGTTATGTGGATGTGTATTCAGATGATGGCGGATGGAAAGTAGGAGATTTTTAATATGAATATAGAATTTACTTCGGCACACATACAAACACTAATAGAGCTTAAAGCCATCGCCGAAAAGCATGGTTGCAGAATTACTTTCGGAGTGGATAGTTGGTCGGGTGTTGATCCTGAATTTGAGAAATTTGATGGTTATACAAGCAAAATCTACGAAGAACTTAATGATAAAGGGAATTTTTCTAACGGCGTTATTGATATGACTAAGTTTTGGTTTCAATTTTGTGATCCAAACAATAAAGAGAGACAATATCATTATCTTGAATATTCTCAAGGCGAGCAGACAATAACTTATGAACTTTTCCCCCTTGAAGAACTTTCAGAAGAAGCAGAAGAATTTATCTCTGAAAGTAGAGCTGATTGGGACGATAGTGGCACAATAGATGATAAAGTTGTTTTATTTGCAAGACTTGGCGGAACAACCATTTGTGGTTTCAAAGGATTGGAACATCCGAGTGTTTATCGCGAAGGTATGGCGTTGAAGTTTTTTGGAGATCTAGTCTGTGATTATCTAGGCGAAGAAAGAATACGGAGGGTATATTAATGATTAAACTTTATAAACTAGAAGAAAAACTACCAGAACAAGAGCAAGTAGTGTTGGTGAAATATAAATCAGATTATTGTTACGATGGTGTATCTTATTATGTTTGTCGCTATACTGAAAGCTATAGTGGGCCTAAATATGTATTTCGAGAAGCAGGCGGCGAATTATATACGGAGGTAGAGTGGCCTGAAATTGAAGGTTGGGCACCGCTTGAAGAATTAGATAAAGTAATTGAAGGATAAACGCATAATTGGAGGTGAAAATATGGTAATTGTAATTTTAATCATTTTGGCAGTTGTTCAGGTGGCTTTAACAATCGGATTTTTCGTGGTTTACAACCAATACCAAAAGGCGACGAAAAAGGTTCGCAGCTTGGAACGTGAAACCGAAAAACTTACGCAGCCGAGTTTGGTCTCTTTGAACCCCGAAACTTATAACGTGATCTCGAGATGGATTAAAGATTGCGGCGTTGCGCAGGTCGGGATTACGTTGAAGTACGACGAAGACCGACGGGGTTATCGCGCCTTGATTTATACAGACCACGCTGGAAATCTTATCGGAAAGGCGGGGTGCAAAATCGAGGCGGTTGAAAAGGAACTCATGGGGCTAAAACAAGCGAGGAATATCGTAAGCGTGGAAATCAACGAAGTTTGGGGTTTTGTTAATCAACGAGAGGTGGATTCAGACGTTTATTACAGTGCGTATGTGGTTAATTGGCAGGCGTATGAAGACGCAGGCGAAGAAGAGATATAATGGTTCTTTTATTAAGTGGAGGCAAGAGTGAGATTTTATACACTTGAAGAAAGAAAACCCGTCGAGGGGCAAACAATATTAGCAAAGCTGAGTGAAGGTGCTTATTGTGGGTCTTACTATGTTCTTGAATACCAACAAGCCTTCTACTGGGAAGAAACTGAAGGAAAAGAATTTCACTTTGTTGAGGCTTCGGGCGAACGCTATATGACTATCGATGAAGAAGATATAATTGGTTGGATGCCTATCGAAGATTTAGACGAAATTAAGGTTGGAGAATGAATATAAATTATTTCGCAATTATCTTAGTAAAAAAAATAAAAAAGGGGCGTATTAATATGAATAAAGATAAAAAAAAGATTGCTCCTCTTATTTTAATAGTTATAATATTTGTTTTAGTTTTGACGGGGTGTAAAAATCAAGAAAACGAAACTAACAGTATTGAAACTGGTAGCGCTGATTATATTTATATCCTAGGTTCACAAACCTACTACTATTATAACGGTATTGGCATAAAAATAATGTGTATATCGTCATGTATTTATACAATTAGCAATGATATGATTGAGATAATTGGCAAATATGATAATACGCAAGTTGTAGTTAAAACAAATATAAATAATGTTGTCATAGTACAAAATAAAATTTGAAATTTATGCGAAAAATCCTGTCTAAATAGTTGACAGGATTTCTTTTTTGTATTATAATAAACGTGAAGATAAGGAGGTAGTGGGAATGAAAAAGATTACCACAAACAACAGGTTCTCAATTTACAAGTTCGGCAAAGGAGAGGGCTTTACAAAAGACGCTCAATATGGAGTAATTGAGTGTACGTTAGAGGAGAGACTTGGAGAGGACATTAGCCCGCTAGATATGGATTTTGAGTACGACACGCTTTTCGAAGCAAAACGTTGCATGATCAGTTGGAGTTAAGGAGGAATTGAAAATGGATTATTTATTTAAGGGAATAGATAGCGAAACTAAATTAACAGTCAAAGCAAATTTTTGTTTGCCTTGGTACGGCGAAGACGAAGACAAATATGTTCGTTTTGCCGACACTGAGAGACATTTTCAGTACAAGGTAGATAAAGACACAGTAAGTATTTTCACAGGCTTTCGCGACAAGGAAGGGCAACAGATCTTCGATCAGGACATCTGTTATTACGAAGACGTAAATAGAATTTGCGTAATCAGATTTGATAGTTTTTTATGTAAAATGTGTGTATATGTCGAAGGAGAATTGCTCGGCGAACTGACTGAGTTTTTAGCTCATAATAAACTAAAAGTAGTCGGTAATGTTCATTCTTATGTGAGAGGAGAATAAAAGATGAAAGTAAAATTCACAGTAAACAACTACACACTGGGAGCAAAAGTCAAATCTACACCGACCGACAAAATTGTGAGTCAAAATAGAATTGATTCTAAACACACCGAGATTGTGTACGAAATAAACGATAGAGAAAAGCAATTCTGCGAAAAAGTTCTTGCGAAGAAAGGGGAGGTTATAGAATAATGAATAAACAAGATTTGGAATGGTTCATCAGAGACAACCTTGATTACACTTTTGAAAGTGCCAACGAAGAATATCCCGCCGAAATCGACATCGATTACGAAGGACTTGCCGAAAAGCTTCAAGGAGAGTTCTATACGGCGGAAGAAGTACGTATTATTTGCTGGAAGCTTAGTGACTTTATTTCAAGTCCCAACTGTAATGGCGGTAGTGATATTCACGATTGGATAGATCGTATTGCTGGCGCTAAAGCAGTTAGAGAGTATTCTAAAACGGTTGCTACAAATGCCATCAAAAACTTCATCGCTTACTTTAAGAAATACGCAAGGGATGACTCTTTTGACCAACTTTGTTGGGACGGAGCCGTAGATATGGAAAGCATCGATAACGAGCTTGATGCTGCGTTTGAAGACTATCTAAAAGCAAAGGAGAAGTAATTATGGTAGATAAAGAATATACTGAAGCTACAGCTGCAAATGATAGTAATTATGGATACAAAGAGCTTGTAGAGGCGGTTAGGTTTCTTAAGACAACCTGTGAAAATCAGGTTGAAATAAATAAGATTCTAAAAGACGAGATTATGCAGTTAATAAAAGAGTCCGAGATGCATAAACAATTTATAAGGGAATTATTCGAACACGTTATCACATTGGTTACAACGACACTTCCAAGTGTTCCCGCTGATGTGTGGTGTAAATTAGTTGAAAACACAACGAGTTCTGGAGTGTTTGACAAACTGTATGATGGTGTAGAGAGGAAAACGAAATGACAGAACAAGAATGTATAGATATAGATAAATTGAAAGCTGAAATCAAACGCCAACAAGAAATTAACAAAATGCTTATCGCACACGAGGCGGATTATATAAAGACGCTTCATGAGTTACAAGTAAAAATTGAAGCTTTGCAATACGATAATGATAATCTTTACAAAGCGAAACGTGATTTGGAAGACCAACTTATACAAAGTGGATTGACCGAATATGTTGGCGCTGACGAAATTGAAAAAGAGACGGCAAGAAAAATACTTCAAGAAATATACAATCGAGCAAGAAAAAACTGGCTTTATGATTGTTGGGAAGGGCTTGAGTTGGATGAGCTTGTAACGCAGTATGAGATAGAAATAGAACGACAGGAGGAAGAAGATGTTGACAAATAAAGACTATGATCGCTTGACACTTCAACATGATCGTCACGGCGGTATAATTTGTGGTGTCGGCGTGAAAGCAAACTCTGAAGAAATTGCCGAACGCTTGTATGCGCTGGAAGAAATGATTGAAAATGGCACTTTGATGTTTTTGCCGTGCAAGGTGGGCGACACATTTTGGTTAGTCGGAAAACCAAATTTGGATGTGCCTGGTGAAATTGGTGATACTGGCATTTATGAGCGCGAAGTAGCAGAGATATGGATATGGGAACATAGCGTTAACCTCATTGACCAATATGGTGGCGATTTTTGCATAGAAATGGTCTATTTCTCAAAAGAAGCCGCAGAAAAAGCATTGGAGGAGTTGGAAAAATGACAAAAAGAGAACAATTAAGATATATATGCGATAGAATATTATCTCGCAACCAATTAAAATTAGAAGAAAACGCAAGTGACGAGAATATAACAATCGTTATGCGAAAATTTATGCAAAATGACGATTGCAAAAATTGCTGTCCGTGTTATCAAGAATGTGGTTTTGATTGCAGGCCGACATTATTTGAATACTTACAAAAGCATGGCGACGAAGAGGTAGAAAAATGACAACAGCAGAACAAGCAAGAAGAATGGCAACATCATCCAAGATGGGAAAGAAATTCATAAATAAAGAATTAAAAGTCATAAACGAATACATCAAACAAGCCGCACAAAGAGGGGGAACATCCTTTTCTTATCAGATAAATTACTACAATTTCAAAAAAGACATTGTGAAAAGATTACAAGAAGTTGGGTATCATGTTCGAGATGGTTACGATCATGATGTTATAGAAATTGATTGGAGCGAAACAAAATGAAAAAGTTTGCGGTAGTAGAAAAAACAATTCCAATATAAAGGGCACGATTGTATTTGCGTGTTTACTCGAAATGGTTATCGTTGTGGAAGCGTATGCACCCAAAGAAGCATTTTACATTGGCTTTGATTGCGGACATTGTTGTGACGGAATAGATACTAAGTTAGCGTATGACCTTGGACTAATCGACGAAGCTACAAAAGAGATGCTCGAACAGTCGTTTTCTTACTTGTCTTATTACCCCGTAAGAGACGTTGACTACGTTATAGAACAATGTAAGAAGATTGTTGACCAATTAGAGGAGTTAGAGAAATGACGATCGAAGAAGCAAAGAGAGAAATCCCTGATTTCAACGCTTTTCAAAAAGAGGCTTGCAACCGATGTACAGCGAACGATTGGTATTGCCCTTCGTTGTGCAAAATGCTATTAAAAGCGCAGAAACTCGATTATAACCGCATATTGAAATGCTACGCACGGCACGGCGGTGAAATATGGAAAGTATTCAGGTGGATAAAACGAACGCATTAAGGAGAAAGAAGAAATGACAAATAAACAATGGCTTAAAAGTCTGAATAATAAGGAATTGAGTTGCTTTTTGAGTAAATCATTGTCAAGCGATATTGCATGCTATGGATGTAAATATTGCCCGTATTACAACGAAAAGTCAGACGAGCTGGCAGATTGTGATGATTGTCTATCTTATTGGCTCAAGCAAGAGCATAAGGAGGATGTAGAATGAAGCATCGGTGTGTCAGGCATAACCTATCATGTGATTATGCCAACTCAAGTGGAGATTGCAATGCAAGTGGTGCTTGTCAAACAATCATAGATGCAGGAACGCAACTGATAGTAAGAGTTTATAATCGTGATTTGGAATGTGACTCCCTCTTTTTTAATGTGGTCCGCATTGAAGATAGATGGAACGGTTTTAGACTATGGTTGAAAGACGGGTTCTATAAAGATTTTGACCGTGATTGTACATGGGAGGTAGTGTGATAAATGACAAATCGAGAATGGCTACAAACGTTGACCGACGAAGAGTTTGCAAAATGGCATGTAGAAATCGGATGTGGAAGTTGCGTGCATAACCCCGAAAGAGGTTATTGCAAAAACCTTAGCGACAGCATCTCGTATAAAGAAAACTATTGTGTTGACGGAACGGCGCGATGGCTACAACAAGAACATAAGGAGGGCTGGAATAAATGAAAGCATTTGCAATAGTTTCAATCGTCGTAACGGCAATTTTCGTAATATGCGATATTTACGGCGTTGTAAAAAAGGGCAAGGGAAACTTGCTTTTCTCGCTATACTTTTTAGCAATGGCGATTTGCTTTTTGATTACGGCAGCGAGGTAAGAAATGAAAGAAGTTTTAAGAAGTGTAAAACCATATTGGTTATATCTTATCCTTACGGGGAAGAAAACTGTTGAGATAGGCAAATCTTGCCCACAAGCCAAAGATTGGAATAAGGTTGTTGAAATGTATTGTAGCAAAGATATGCGTTCATTTAATCGTATTCCCGAAGAGGACAAGGAATGGATGCGCAAGTATCTCGGCAAAGTAATCGGCGAGTTTGTTTGCGATAAGATTGAAGAGTTTAGTGTTGGGAGTTTGCGAAGCGACGACATTGAAAACCTTGCTTGCTTATCATACAGTGAGATGATTGACTATTTTTACAAACCCAAAGAACTTGACGGGAAAACGGCAAAACACGGTTACGCTTGGCATATCTCGGACTTAAAAATTTACAACAAGCCGAAAGAGTTGAGCGAGTTTAAGAAACCATTAGACAGTGTCCATTGTTCGTATTACGGAGATTATTGCGAGGAGGGCTGTGTTGGTTTCGGTGGCACAGACTATTATTGCAAGGACTATTGGGACTGGGAAAAAGGCTTAACTCGACCGCCCCAAAGTTGGTGCTACGTACAAGAGTAGGGGTGAAAAGATAATGTATTTTGCAATTTATGGATACGACAGTAATTTTGACTTTGGAGGTAGTCATGTGCGACCTCTTTTATGTACGGTAAAAGCAAATAGTATAGAGCAAGTTGAAAAATACGCAATGACGCTGGAAGGATTTTACGACCTTCCTTGTCGTAAAGGGTATATCAAAAAGATAACTGTTATCGACTTAACAAATGACATTGAATAGGAGATTGCAGATTAATGGTTTTATTTTTACAAGCTATGATATGCATATGGATTATATTTACAGTTGCTGTGATTATAGGATATAGTATCAATGTATCTAATAAATATTTCACAGGACTAGTAAATCTTATTAATGAATCAGAAACTCTTAATTTATTTGGAAAAATATTTTCAAATCTATTGTATGTATTTTTATGTCCAGTAATTGCTATTGTAGAGTGGCTAATTATTGGGATGACCTATCATAAAAAATAATATAGTGAGGATATCGTGGAAGACAGTGAATGTTATCGACTTGACGGAGGATATGAAATGACAAATAGAGAATGGATAGATAATCTATCAAATGAACGGCTCGCAAAATGCCTATCTGAATGGATTAGTTGTGGAAACTGCCCCGTTACTAGCTCTTGCGGGGGATGGACTTGTAGAGAGAGGTTTGAGAAGTGGCTACAAAGCGAGCATAAAGGAGAAGATCCTAATGGCGTTAACTAAATGTGATTTTTGCAAAAATCCTAATAATCAGCGGGTGAAATCAGGAGAACTACAGCCGTGGAGCGATTATGGTTGTTCGACCGATAATTGTGGCGAAGCTCTTCAGTTAATGATGGAGTACACTCGTTTGACCTGTGCTCCGCACAGCAAGGAAATCACCGTAAACAAGAACTATACTCATAACGGTAAAAGTAGAAAATAAATCTGTAATTTTATTTGAAAAATTACGTCAAAACAGTTGACAATTTCCTTATATTGTAGTATACTAAAGGTACAATCAAGGAGGAAGGAAACAATGTCTGCATTTGCTACATTTTGTATGATTGATATGTTGGTGAGTATGTCGATCATGGCTTATGTTGTCGGAAGCGGAAAGTCGATTTATCAAATTGCGGCAGAAATCAGAGAATTTATTTCAAAATTCTTTAAAAAATAGCCGTTAAACGCTTGACAAATCTAAAAGAGTATATTATAATGTATGTGTAAAATGAATTTGGTGCCACGACAGCTCGAAGCTAGTGTACATAAAAGTGGAGTTGCTTCTTGCCTAGGCATAGGTAGCAGTGGTTAAATGGAATAAGAAACAGCCAAACAAATCGTTGGCGGTGCGGCCTTAGGCGGCATGGCTGACAAGAAACTCAAAGGTTCGTGCTGCAGAATATTCTTTGGGTATTGAGTGATGGGGAGCAGTGTAGACAGGAAACACACCCAAGTACCGTTGAGGTGCCTGTCGAATCTAGTTACGGTAATAGGTTAGTTCGTATTAAGTCGTTATTAGCGGCTAACTGAAAACTATAGAATAACGGCATGCGGCGGTAACTAGTACGCGGTGTTATCGTATGAGGTTGCGCAGCCTCTCGCATTCGGTGCGTACTTGGGATAGTATCTGGCCACTTGGTGCTATTCGAGATAATAAGAGTGGCAGGATATTCCGATAGTTAAATAGTTCAAGGAGAGAACGCTAAGGTCAAGGCTGAAGAAATTACCTATTATGCCAACAACCAAGAGGTGATATGTCGAGGTAACGGCAGACACTTTAAGTAGGTTTGAGTCCTACTTTAACTATCGGATGTCCTATTTCTGGAAGCATAGCTCAACGGGCAGAGCGTTCGGCTGTTAACCGAAAGGTTGTAGGATCGTTCCCTACTGCTTCCGCCATTATCGGGGTGTGATGGAACCAGCAGACATATTGTTCTTAAAAAGCAATGGATATTTATCCGTAGGGGAGCAGAGCCCCTCACCCCGACCATTGAGTGAAGACACCTGTTCGAATCGGGTAGGGCCCTAACGGGCGCTTAGTTTAGTGGCTTAGAATAGCACTCAAAATTTTGGGCTGGTTAAGTGAGCTAATGTGCTCGACTTAATCTGGTCCACCTACATCATCACGGTTTGAAATCCTTGGTGAATCGGTTCTGCCGATTGGGCGGATATGTCATCCGTCTAAAATTCAATGCCACACATACTTTCATGCGGTGGGGAAGACGAAGAGAAAGCGGAGTTAGGCTGCTAGCGAGCCTTCAAGACAAGTACTCTGGTTAGCGCAAGCTTGTTTTATAGGAGAGGGAAGAACGTAAACTTATATGGATAAAGGGATATGTTTACATATAAGGTAATCTCGCGGTTCCATAACATACTGTCAGCGCCTAAACCTCTGGGCTCCTCAGCTCTCCTATGTTCAAGATGCGATAGTTTAATTGGAGAAAACGCATGGCAAGCTACCATGAATTTGAGGTTCGAGTCCTTAAGCATCAGTTTAATGGTGGTGTAGGCTACCTAAAGTGCCAACGGAATGAAGCGAGCCAATCCGTTTAAGGCTCATTAAATGTAACGGAATCATTAAACTGTCGTGCCAATCCGACATTAAATTGATTGGCTCCGTAGGGGTATCGTTCAATGGTAGGACAGCGCACTTTGACTGCGTTAATGTTCGTTCAACTCGAGCTGCCCCTGCCACCCAATAGGAGACGGTGGGTTCAACTCCCCCAGCCTCGTGTAAAAGCGGGGCTTAGTTTAAGAGAGAGGGCAACCTCTTTACGGGTAAAACACCTATTGTTTTATATAGAAGGGTATCGAAGAGGTCATAACGAGGTAGTCTTGAAAACTATTAGAGGTAACACTCACGCGGGTCCGAATCCCGCCCCTTCTGCCATATCACCAATTACGCGTCGAGGTGAATTATGAAAGATTCAATATTTAGTAAGTATTACAAAAAGATTAAAGCAGAAGGATTACTTAAATCCTTCTTTCTTGCATTGACTATCGCATTGTTTGTGGAAACGGTCATCCTCTTGGCATTCTGGTTTGTCGGTATCAAAAGATACTGGCTGTCGGCAGGCATCAGCGTAGGCGTTTTCGCCGCGCTTGTCCCGTCGTTGTACTTTTTGTTTTTCCGTCCCGACACAAAGGCAATCGCCAAACGTTTGGACTCCTTGGGACTGGAAGAACGTTTGCTCACAATGAACGAATTGCAAAACGACGAGTCGTACATTGCAATGCGCCAACGTGAGGACGCCAAACAAGCTTTGGCAAAAATCGACCCGAAAAACGTCAAGATCGTGCTTTCTCGTATTTTTGTTGTATTGCTGTTAATATCGGTATTCGCAACTGGTTCGGCGGCTACAGTCACAACGTTGACCAATAAAGAAATAATACCTACGCCATCAGACATCATTAAGGACATCGTAAATCCAGAACAATATTACACCATTCGTTATGTTGCAGAGGTTTATGGCAATGTAATCTTTGGCGGAGATGAGTATATCGGCGGTATTATCGAAGGCGCAGACGAACAACTGGTTGCTTTTGGCGAAAGTCCCGAACCTGTATTCGCGCTTGCAGACCCCGATTGGGTATTTGCACAATGGAGCGACGGTTCTCAAGAACCGTACCGTGAAGAAATGCCATTAGTGTTTGACGAGAATTTGTTTGACGGTGCTTTTACCATCGAGGATGAGGATGGCAAACTTGTTCAAGTGATAATCGACATAGATAATGGTTGGGAAATTACCAAAGATAGCGATGGCAACATTGTTATTACTGTTTATGGTTATTTTTCACGTATCAGCGATGGTAAAGGAGAGCCTGGCGATCCCACCGATGATATGGGTGAGAATGGTCAAGAAGCCGATGCCCCTGGTATTGGCAATCCCGACAATGAGGGAAAGCCAGGAGATAATGATGGTGAATCGAACCCTGGCAAAAATGACGAAAAGGGTGATGGCGCTGGTGGAAATGAACGCGACAACAACAACATCATCGACGGCAACACCGACTACAAAACTCGCTTGGAAGAGTACATGGAACTAGCCAAACAGTACGAAGCAAACGGTGAAAAAGTTCCCGATGAACTTTTGGAGATTATCGAACGTTATTATAATATAATTGGCTAAAAGGAGAACATGATGGAAAAGGTTATATTTTTCGAAAGTAACAAAGATCTGCTTGAATTATCGGGCGCAAAGTCACTACAAGAGCTGTGGGACGCTGATTTTGATCTTGATGATTGGAATTATGGTATAATGGTTGAAACCGAATGGCCTGAAATGAGCGATGATTGGAGTCCCAATTTTAAAGAATATCGGGAGAACGTATATAATTATATGAGCGGCTGGGGCTATGTGAGCCATGGTTTTTTCAATGGCAAGCATTTCTATTTTAAGCACCATTAAGAAAAGAAATAAATAATGGGGGGTGTTGTTGTGTTGACGAATCGTGGTTATAAATTCAGATTATATCCAAATGACGAACAGAAAATTATGTTCGCGAAGACATTCGGCTGCGTTAGATTTATCTATAACAAAATGCTTGAAGATAAAATCAAACATTATGAAGTAACGAAACAAAAACTCAATAACACTCCTGCTCAATATAAGCAGGAGTTCAAATGGTTACGAGAAGTTGACAGTTTAGCATTAGCAAACGCTCAAATAAATTTACAAACTGCTTACAATAATTTCTTCAGAAACTCAAAATTTGGCTTCCCAAAGTTCAAAAGCAAAAAGGACTATCATTATTCATATACAACAAACAACCAAAATGGAAGCATAGCAATTGTAAACAATCATATCAAACTTCCAAAAATCGGATATATAAAAATAAAACAACACAAGCAAATATTAGAGAACCAAAAAATAAAGTCTGCAACGATTTCCAAAACACCGTCTGGAAAATATTTCGTTTCAATCTTGGTTGAATATGAATATGAAATACCAACCAAAATCTTAGATAAAACGAAAGCATTAGGACTAGATTATTCGAGTCATAACTTCTATGTCGATAACCAAGGCAGGGAGGCTAACTATCCGAAATTTTATCGTAATGCACAGAAAATTTTAGCTAAAGAACAAAGAAAATTGAGCTTAATGAAATATGGGAGTAATAATTACAACAGACAGAAGATAAAAGTTGCAATTATTCAGGAGCATGTTTTAAACCAACGAAAAGATTGGTTGCATAAATTATCTAATCAACTTGCAAATGAATACGATTATATTTGTGTCGAAGATATAAATATGCGGGAGTTAGCTCAATCTCTTACGCTTGGTAAATCAACTAATGATAATGGGTTTGGAATGTTTAGAGATTTTCTCAAATACAAATTATTCGAAAGAGGAAAACAATTGATTAAAATAGATAAATGGTTTCCTTCGAGTAAAACGTGTCATGTTTGCGGATGTATAAATAAGGATTTGAAATTGTCAGACAGAACGTGGATTTGCGAGTGCGGGGAAATACTTAACCGAGACCAAAACGCTGCAATAAATATTTTGAATGTTGGACTAAATCAATTGACAATAGCATAGAGATGTGCTACAGTATAAACAACCGTTGGGACGACGGGGATAGCTTGTTGATACTTACAACATTGGTTGTATTGAGCAAGAAACCAAACCCTAAGGAGCTTGGTAGTTCACAGTAAGCCTGTTAATTTGCTTGACGGGCTTTTTATTATCTGCTATACTGGAATATATTAAGAGCTACAGACCTTAAAATCGATGTTAGGAGGGGTTATGGTAAATGATAAATACGAAGGTATGATCGTCAAAGGGGTTCTTACACCCGCGAGTCTTACTTTTCCAAAAGATCCTTGGGAAGATGTGGAGGTCGGACAGTTTGCTATTTTCAAAGCGACTATTGAAAGTATTTCGAGCTTAGAGAGTACGACAGCAAATGATCTACCTTATCAAATTACAAGTGGTTGGGTACCGCCTTATAGTGGTGTAGTATTCAAAGGAAAGGTTCCAGGCATCTCCCCTTATTCACAATACATCTTCAAAGCCAAACTCGTTGTAGACCAACGATATGGCTATCAATTCAATCTTATTACGATGGATAGGGTGGCTGAAATAAGCGACGAGGCGGAATTCCAGACCTTTTGTGATGCGATATTCACCGAGAGAGCGGCAACCTTGTTAAGAGAAGCCTTCCCGACTAACCTCAAAAAGGTATTGGATTCGCCAGATTGCAAAGAACAGCTAAAAACGATTAAAGGAATCGGTTCTATTACGGCGGCTCATATTTTAGAGACCTACGAGCAAAACAAGGCTTACTACAAAGACTTCGTAGTTCTGCACGGCAAATATGGACTTACGCAAAAAGCAATAAGCCGCCTCAAAGAAAAGTTTGGTTCCACCGAAGCACTGGTTAAAACGCTTGAAGAGAATCCGTATGTGCTTATGGAAGAAGATGGTTACGGTTGGATTAAATGCGATGCACTTGCGCTTGCTTCGGGATATAACCCCCTCGGAGAATTTCGAGTACAGGCTTACATCAAATACTTCCTTCAGACCCAAGCCGAATCAAACGGACACTCTTGGGTCACTCTTGATGTGCTGGTACAAGCGATCAAAGATAATATCGGAGACGTAAATTTAAAGTTTCTTCAAATGTGGCTGCAAACTTGGACGAACAAGGAAAACAATCCTAAAATTCGCCCTTGGCTGTATTATGAAAAAGAAACACGCCGTATTGGCTTGATGTACCTGCGTAATCTTGAAAACAGCATTGCGAAAGACCTATATCGTTTGCAAACCGCTAAACCGTTTATCTCTTTCACGAAAGAAGAGATAGATTGGGCAATTAGTGAATCGGAGACGAGTCAAGGTTGGGAATATACCGACGAGCAGCGCAAAGCAATCGTTGGATGTCTTACAAATGGCGTCACAATTGTTACAGGAAGTGGCGGATGTGTAGATAAAGATACCGAATTTTTTAACGGAGAAAAGTGGAAACCGATTTCGGAATACAATGAAGATGATATGGTGCTCCAGTACAATGTAGATGGAACCGCAAATCTTGTAAAACCTCTTGCGTATATCAAGGCGCCCTGTGATTATTTGTGGCTAACTCAGACCAAATACGGTATCGATATGTGTTTGAGTGATGAGCATCGTGTAATTTATCAAACAAGTAAGGGAAACTTGTATGAGAAACCGATGATAGAATTGAAGGAAAAACACGAAAATAGTGTTGGTGGATTTTCTGGCAAATTTTATACTGTATTTGATTACGACGGCGAAGGAATAGAGCTTACTGACGTTCAAATCAAAATTATGTGCGCGGTTATTTGTGATGGTTCCTTTATCAAAAAATCAAAAAGCAAGCAATGCAGATTCCATATAAAGAAAGATAGAAAAAAAGAACGTTTAAGAGAAATCTTTACAGAGGCTCAAATTGAATGGCGAGAACATAAATCGGCAGCTGAAGGTTACACTGATTTTTACATAGAAGCCCCTATTAAAACAAAAATTTTTGATGCCTATTGGTATCAATGCAACAAGCATCAATTGCAAATCATCTGCGATAATATACTATTTTGGGATGGAAGTGTTTTAAAGGGGAGAAGACGCTTTTCATCTAACGTGAAAGAAAATGCCGATTTTGTTCAATTTGCTTTTACGGCTTGCGGAGAAAGGGCGACCGTAGCCCAAAGAAGTCGAGTTGGGCAAAGCTACTATACATGCGGTAAATATTACACTAGACGCACGATTGAATATAATGTTAGCATTACTGAAAGAACAATGGTGTCTATCGGTGGTTTTCATCGCGAAAATCACAAAACAGAAATTAATAAATATAAAACGATTGATGGCTATAAATATTGTTTCACCTTGCCAAGCGGTATGTGGGTAATGAGAAGGAACGGCAAAATTCTTATCACTGGAAATAGTGGCAAGACTAGCATAATGTTACCCATCGCGAAGTTACTTCGCAGCAAAGGTGTTCCGTTTGGGCAGTGTAGTTTGGCAGGAAAAGCAGCGTCTAATCTTTCCGAGGTTACAAACGTTGAGGGCAAAACCATTCATAGGCTTTTAGGTTTCGATCCTGAAACGCACGGGTTTTCATGCAATCGTGACAATCCGCTGCTTGAACGTGTAATCATTTTGGACGAGTTGTCGATGGTTGGAGCAGAGTTGTTTTATGATTTGATACAGGCCATTCCAAGCGGCGCAAAACTCATTATGTTAGGAGATAGCCAACAGCTTGAAGCAATCGGTTATGCGAACTTACTTAAAGACTGCGTTGACTCACACGTTGTTCCTTGTTACAAACTCACAAAGATTCACCGTCAAGCACAACGATCTGCTATTATAACGGAAAGTTTAAAGGTTGCAGACGGGAAGCAAATCATCGGCAATTCGGCAATAAACGAAGTTCGTGGTGAATTGCAAGACTTAAAGATTGTAACGTATCACGAAAGCGAAGAATCATTCAATGCGTTTATGCACGAATACAAAGAACTTTTGAACAAAGGTATTTCGTTCAAAGATATTCTTGGTGTAGTGCCAATGAGAACGCGTGGCTCAATATCCTGCTTGAATTTAAACAAAGAGATACAATCAATCGTAAATGGCTCATACGAAATTCCCCATATCAACATTAGGAAGCCTGATGGTGTTTACGATATTAAGGTTGGGGATAAAGTAGTGAATCGTAAAAATCGTTATGACACCGAGAAGTTTACAGTGCCCAAAGACTTCATCAGTATAGATGACAATAGATACGCAGAGAAGGTCGCAATCTTTAACGGTAATGTAGGATATGTTACGAAAGTAATGATTGGCGGCATTGTAATTGATTTTTTGCAGCAGGGCGAAGTTTTTGTAAAAAGCGAGTACACCGATTCAATTGAACTTGGTTATGTTCTTACGGCGCACTCAGCACAAGGTTCGCAATCACCAAATGTAATTGTTGGTATTGATATGAGTGCTTATACATTACTTAGCAAAGAGTGGATTTATACTGCGATTACCAGAGCGCGTAAATATTGCGTACTTTGCGGACAGATATCCGCGATTAAAAAAGCTACCTCGATTAGCCGTGTTAAGGTAAAACAGACCTGGTTGACAGAGCTTCTGAGACAGAATTTTCAACAATAAATGGAGGATTACTCAATATTATGAACGTTAAAAAAGATGATTTTCCGATATTAAAAATTAAGCCAGAAATTGAACTGGATAGCCTGCCTGGATTCAACTGGATAGGCTCGGATAGAGAGTGTGGTTTCTTGTACAAGTGCGGAAACGTATATATTTGCACTAACAGTCGCAGACTTGATTTCGACAAATTGACTAAGAAAGACCTTGCAACAATTTTTAATCTCTGTTGCCGAGGATATATCCTTATGATTGAAAAATTTTAAAAAAAAGAAAAAAGCGATGCGAAATAGTTGACAAACAATCTCCGTTGATATATACTAATAATAGAAAATACCAATGGAGGTTTAAAATGAACGAAATGTATGATCAACTAACACTACATGGTTACAAACGACTCAAAGAACGTCGCGGAGCCAAGGGAATGAATGCGTCGAACGAAATCAAGCGTGTTTTGGAAAAAGGAAAGGATATCGAAGAGTGTTCGCGATATGTTCAAAGATACCTTCGAAATGTACTTGAAGCATCACAGGGCGATATGATAAAAGTGTGGGGTAACAATGTTTATTTGTTTGGAAACGGATTGCTCATTACGACTTTTGCTATTCCGCCACAAGTTATTCGTAGTGCAACAAAGCGTCCTAAATTTTATGTTAATGACGACGAAAAAGGAGACGACGAAGAATGCTAAGCTTTAATCCTGATAAACCCAATCTCATAGTGATGGTTGGACTTCCTGGTTCGGGTAAAACGACAACCGCTGAAAACATCGGCGAAAGATTCAATATGGAAGTTCTTAGTTCGGATGAGTATCGCAGTCTTATTTGTGGTTCGCCAGCAGATCAAAGTCAAAACGAAAAAGTGTTCAAACGACTCTATTACGATCTTAGACATTTTTTGGAACAAGACAAAAGCGTTATCGTCGATGCAACTAATGTTAGTCTCAAATCTAGACTTCGTGTTTTGCAAGAAGTCGGAGACATAGATTGTCATAAAGTAGCATACGTTATGACAACGCCGTATGAAACAATTATCAAATGTGATAGTCGTCGCAGATGGAAAGTCGGAGAGGATGCCATAAAAAGAAAGTTTTTAAGCTCATTTCTTTTCCCAGCTTGGGGTGAAGGTTGGGATGAGATTGTTGTCCCATCAATTACGAGAGAGGTTCTGAATTGTCCATATCAGGAATTTGAGTTGTTATGGAATGAACTCGCAAAGAAGACGATGAACTTTGACCAAAACAACCCCCATCATTCGCTTACTTTGGGTGCTCATATGGGCAAAACAGCAGACATTTTGTGTAATACAGGCATAAGAAATGATTCAATAATCACGGCTGCAATGCTGCACGACATCGGCAAATTGTATACCCAAACAACTGATGAGCAAGGCGTTTCCCATTATTATAACCATGCGGCTATGGGAACTCTTCATCTTATGTCATATCCGAAATTGCTTGGGCTTGATAATTACGACGCTTGTTTACAAGCACTATTTTATGTGTCGTGGCATATGGTAGCACACGATATTAAAAAGGGCACAGATAAAACGAAGTCTAAATACAGAAAGATTTTAAGCGATACAACATATGAACTTTTGTTAAAATTCGGCGATGCCGACGAAGAGGCTCATTAAGGAGGAACTATGAAAAAGAAAATCTGTACACAATGTGGCAAAGAGATTGGCTACAAAGAAGCTCATTATGCTTCTATCGATGAGAACTCAGAAGTATATTGGTGCGAGATGTGTTACAAGAAAAGTCGCAGCAATTATGTTAACGGACCGTGGGCAAACGGCGCATATGCTCAGCGTAGAACTTATGTGTATGATGACGATCCCGAAATGCTTAACAACGAAGTACTTTCAAAAATTCATAATTACCTTAAATCTATGGGGTATGAAAATTATTAAGTAAAGGAGGAAATAATATGGCACGCAAATCTAAAAAGAACGTTCGCGATGTAGCTGTTATGGTTAAAGAGATACTTGAGCAACATCCAAAAACACGCGATGACGATTATCTTCTGTATGCGTTTGTATTAAACAAGTACGGGATGAGCAAAGACATTGGGTTTTGGAATATTGCTGTCGCTGTAAAAGAGGCAAAGATTCCGTCACAAGAAAGCGTAGGCAGAGCGCGTAGAAAAGCACAAGAACTTTATCCTCAACTTAAAGCAACGCCTAATGTTGAAGAAGCAAGAATAAATAAGACTGGCGAATACATTGAGTTCGCACAGGACGGGAGTATTTAATATATGAAAGAGACAATACAAGAAACAAGCGAAGGACAATTAAGAGAACTCGGACAAAACATCGGCAACCTTGTTGTCGATTATCTCGAAAAACACCCGAAGGGTGTAACGGTAGATCGTGCCGTTGCGTATGTGTTTAAGCACTACCCCTTGGTGCAAAGAAACCTTGTAGAGGTTGCGGTTGGAAATACGTTTTTGCTTTTGGGGCAACATCATCTGTTGATACCTGTTGGCAAAAAGACATTCCGAATTCTTTCTCAAAAAGAAATGAGACAAGCAAACGAGCAAGCTCGTAAAATGCAAGAAGAGGCCCTTTCAGCCTCGGAAGAACAAGCGGACTATGACGCCGAAACAAAAAGTTTTAATAAAGGAGAGTAAACATGATGGATTTTTTGGTTCGAAACATTGTGAGAGACTGGGTGGACGAAAGTTTCGTGAGAGCAGCGGGCGTAACCGTGCGTTATGAAAAAGACAACGACTTTCAAACGCTGACTATTTACACGGATTCACCCGAAGCACTTGTGGGACAAAATGGTTATTTGATTGAGAAATATAAATCGCGTATCTTGGCAGCCGCCGCGACGACCCACATCGAAGAGATTACCATTGTTGGTCTAAACGATATGATTATTGCGAGGTAACGTATGAGGATGTTTTTGGAAGTATTGAATAGAAAATTTCCCGACGTACCTACGCAACTTCCTACACGGTCTACCTCGCAATCTGCGGGGTATGACTTTTTTAGTAAAGAAGATGCCGTTATCGAACCTGGACAAACGCATTTGTTCTGGACGGATATTCGAGCCATTATGGAACCGAATGATGTCTTGCTGATATATACTCGTTCTGGCAATGGTTGCAAGCGCGGCATCATACTAAGAAACGGAACGGGCGTTATTGATGCCGATTACTCTTTAAATCCAAATAATCAAATCGGCATTATGTTGTATAACACGGGCGACCAACCGTTTGAAGTAAAAGTCGGAGATAGAATAGCCCAAGGCATTTTTATGAATTACTTAATCACATCCAACGACACTACTGATGTTGTTCGAGATGGTGGATTTGGTAGTTCGGGACGCTAAAAAATACCCAATAAAAGAGAGGTTTTATCTTGCTCAATTAAATGAAATTTTAGACAAAACAGAGGTGTTTATGAAAGTTTTAAAAAGAGATGGTAGGAAAGTCAAATTCGACCGCAACAAAATTATATGGGCGGTGCAGGAATCATTTCGGGATGTTGATGGAGAGGTAACTACTTACGCGGTTCAAAAAGCAAAAGAAATTGCCGAAAAAGCTGAAGTGCATTTCGCCGAACAGAAACTCGTTAAGATCGAAGAGATACAGGATTTTGTCGAGGCATCGCTAATGGCAACCAAACGCAAAGATGTCGCAAAAAATTACATCTTATACAGAAACCAAAGAGACAGAGTTCGAGAGCAGAATAGCGAACTTCTAAAAGTTATACGCGAAAAATTATCAGCATCAAACGTTCAAAATCAAAACGCCAACGTGGACGAACGTTCGTTCGGTGGAAGAAAGGGCGAAGCCGACAGCGAACTGAACCGTTACATAGCCCTAAATGAACTGATGTCGGAAAAGGCGAGGTACAATCATATCAATAATCGTATATATACGCACGACCTTGACAGTTATGCGGTTGGTATGCATAACTGTTGTGCAAGAGAAACTAAATTTTGCACGAAAGATAGCGGAGTTAGATCATTCGAGGATTATAACAACGGTGACACGATTTTTGTATTAAACCATGATGGTGGTTTCAACAAAGCCACGGTAAAAAATTTTGGTATACAAAAATTAAATAAAATAACTTTTTCTCTTGCTGGACAAAGATTCGTTACGGAAAGATTTACTTCAAATCACAGATGGATTTTGTCCGACGGAACAGAAACAACCCAATTAAAAATTGGCGATAAACTATATAAACCTCCTGTATCTATAAGAGAATTTGATTGGAATACCGCAACAAGAATAGAAAGATACTATTGGTGTTTGGGATTTGTGCTTGCAGATGGAACTGAAGCATATCGTTGGTCACATGGTAAAAAATGTGAAAACGTTAAATTTGTTCGTATGAGATTGTGCGGAGATAAAATCAAATACGAGTCAAGATTTTCCGAATTAAAGCATTCTACTAATGAAATGTCGAATGGCGATTTATACCTAACTTTTAGTAGTACAATTGGATTCAGAAAAGCATTCCCTCTTCTCGAAACAATGACAAGAAGTGAAAAGTTGGCACTTTTCGATGGATTATATTGCGCCGATGGACAACGGGCAGGCTGGAGCAAGTCTATTATGACCACCGATGAACAAATCGCTAGTTTCATAGAAGACGAGGTTCCTTCGTTGGGTTACTTTATCCTTAATATAGAGGATAAAACTGGAGAAAAGACAAACTATGCGGTCAGAGGTTTTACTAAAGAATATACTTTTATTGGTGATGCTAATAAATATTATTGGACCGTTGTAAACATTGAGGAAGATACCGAAGAAGAAGTTTGGTGCTTGCAAGTAGAAAATATTCATAGTTTTGTTCTACCGAACGGGATAACAACTGGAAACTGCTTGTCGTTCCCCTTTGATAAAATTCTTGCTGAAGGATTTAACACAAGGCAGACAGATGTGCGACCCGCAGGATCTATCAATACAGCATTTCAGCTTGTAGCGGTTTTGTTTCAGCTTCAAAGTCTGCAAGAATTTGGTGGTGTTTCTGCAACACACCTTGATTGGACAATGGTTCCATATGTAAGAAAAAGTTTCTTTAAACATTATGAAGATGGTTTACATTATATTGAATCTTTAAAAAAAGGAGCCGAAATCAAAATCGCTCTTAATAAAGAAGACGCAGTAAACATAAGCATAGATAACAAAGAAATCTACAACCATCAAACAGCTTATAATTATGCATGGGATATGACGACCAAAGAGCTTAATCAAGCTGTCGAAGGAATGTACCACAACCTTAATACATTACAATCAAGAAGCGGCAACCAATTACCCTTTACTTCAATCAATTACGGCACTTGTACTTTAACGGAAGGAAGAATGGTGACAAAAGCACTTCTTATGAAATCAATTGAGGGCGTAGGAAAGATTAAAAAAACACCAATTTTTCCTTGTGGTATCTTTCAATGTATGAAAGGAATAAACCGTAAACCTGACGACCCAAACTACGATCTGTTTAGATTGGCGTTAAAATCTACCGCAAAAAGATTATACCCTAATTATGCGAACGTAGACTGGAGTGGTAATGCTGGATATGATATAAATGATCCTAAAACGTACTTTAGCACCATGGGTAAGCGTAAACTTAGCTCATGTAAAATCTTTTGAACCACGCCCGTGGGTGTCGCACAATTGCGGCTAACGGTTAGGTCCCAAGTGGATGAGACCGTGGGAAGCTATATATCTTTTTATAATCGTCCATTTAATAAGGAGGTTATAGAATGATTGAAACTGAATTTGAAGATATATTCGTAGAAAACACTAAAATTTTTAAAAAAACAAGAACTGGAAAGCTCATAGAATTATGTCAATGGGTAGACAACGTGGGTTATTATCAATGTAGTTTTAGAACGAATGGAAAAAAGCATTATGTAAGAGTACATCGATTAATAGCTAAGGCGTACATACCAAACCCCAATAATTACCCAATGATTAACCACATAGATGGGAATAAGCTTAATAATGCCGTGTCTAATTTAGAGTGGTGTAGCAACTCATATAATACAAAACAAGCCTACGATTCTGGGGTGTATGTTTCTAAAAAGGAATGTCCAATAGAAGCAACACACAAAATCACAAATGAAGTATTTGGGTTTAAGAGTATTAGAGAATGTGCTAAGCAATTATGTATAAATCGCAAAACGCTCACATCTATATTAAAAGGCGTCAAACAAAATAACTACGATTATAATTTTAGATATATAGAACCTGTATCGACCATCCCCGATGAATGTAAGGGAGTAGAATGAGAGATAGGCGCTCATTCGGAGAGGAAGACTGCGCAAGCAGAAGATATGGTCAGTGCCGATGGTAACATCGGACTAACACGTGTAGAACAGCTAACGGCTTTGATATCAACGCCGACAAAGGGATAAACCCTCAAACAAAAGACGGAAGAGGAAATATTTGTCCAGTAACAATTATTTTGCCAACCCTTGCAATGGAAGCAAAAGAAAAGGGCGGTAATGTGGTGGACGAATTTATGAAGATTCTTGATTCTGCCATTATAGATGCAAAAGATCAACTAATAGAACGTTTTGATTGGATTTGTAGACAATCACCCGATTCTGCAAAGTTTATGTATGAAAACGGTATTATGCTTGGGTATAAACCTGAAGAGGGAATCCGCTCCGCTCTCAAACATGGTACTCTTGCAATCGGTCAAATTGGTGTCGCGGAGACTTTGCAAATTTTAATCGGATGTGATCAAACAGAGCCGCAAGGATTGGAACTTGCAAGACAAATAGAGGCGTTGTTTCAAAAGAGATGTAAAGAATTCAAAAATGAATATAAATTAAACTTCGGCGTATACTTCTCACCTGCGGAAAATTTGTGCTATACCTCGATGAAAAAATTTAAAGCAAAATATGGTGAAATTCCCAATGTTTCAGATCGTGAATTTTTCACCAATAGTATGCATGTACCCGTATGGAAAGAAATTAGCCCCTTTGATAAAATCGATATTGAAAGCCAATTAACAGGATATAGTTCTGCTGGCTGCATAACGTATGTCGAACTTGACGGTGGTGTAGAGCATAATATAGATGCTCTTGAAACACTGGTTAATTATGCAATGGATAAAGACATTCCCTATTTTGCAATTAACGTGCCGAACGACACCTGTTTAGATTGCGGATTCACTGGAGAATTTAATGATTCTTGCCCTGAATGCGGTAGCAAAAACATACAACAATTACGTCGGGTTACTGGATATTTAACTGGTAACTATAAAACAGCTTTTAATAAGGGTAAACAAGCAGAAGTAGAAGCAAGAGTAAAACACGGTAAAGGTGAGATATGAGATACGCTGGCATTTTATGTGATGATTTTGTAAATGGGCAGAATGTGTGCGTTTCATTTTGGGCACAGGGTTGCAATCTTAAGTGTCCTGGATGTCATAATGCTCAAACCTGGGACTTTAACGGCGGCACAGAAGTGACCGCCGACACAACCCCCTTTATTATTAAAGCAATTTCAAAAAATGGCATACAACGTAATTTCTCTGTACTTGGCGGAGAACCCCTGTGTCCAGAGAACAGAAACTTCGTATTAGAACTTATTCAAGCAGTTAGAGAAGCTTATCCAACCATCCAGATCTTTTTGTGGACTGGATACGAACTTTCTGAGCTCAAAGAAGAAAACGATCCGATTGTTGATAAAGTTCTATCGCTTGTTGATACTCTTATTACAGGAAGATTTGTTCTCGCCGAACGCGACATAACGTTGCCGTTACGTGGTAGTCGTAATCAACAGATCCTGCATAAAGGAGAAGATTTTTAATGAATTATTGGAAAATTCTTTTTAAAGCTATTTTGGCTGGGGGAGCTATCTCCCTCGGCTGCATAGCAAACGTCTGTTCACAAAACAAGATTGTAGGAAGCCTGTTTTTTGTGGTCGGTTTATTCCTTGTCCTTTCATACAAACTCGAACTGTTTACGGGAAAAGCTTGTTATGTCACCCAACAACCCCCAAATTATATCATTGCAATGATAGTTTCCTATGTAGGTAATCTCATCGGCGCCTTGATTATGGGAATATTGTTTACTGGCATTGACAAATTCGCACCGCTGATTACTAATTTTTCAGCGGGCTTACAAGCCCGTATGGCGGCTCCTGCGGCACAAATAATTATCCTTGGGTATTTATGCAATTGGTGCATTTATATCGCTGTGAACGCCTATAAGAGACAGGGGACACATTCCTGGGAGAGTTTTGTAGGACTGTTACTCGGAGTGTCTGTGTTTGTATTGTGTGGATTTGAGCACAGTATTGCAGATATGGCGTATGTGACAATGTGTGGACTTTGGAGCTGGCAAGCAATCGGATTTATCGGGTTGGTTACAATCGGTAACGTACTCGGTGGAATGTCTGCTTCGGCAGTTGATAGTTTATTAAAAGAAAATTAAAATATTTTGAAATTTCCTCGTTAAAACACTTGACGAGGAAATTTCTTTGTGATATACTATCATTAGAAACAAAAGGAGGTTTCTATCATGTTATTCGACATTTTGGAACGTAACGCATTGGAACAAGAAGAGCAGAGATACTTCGACACGATGGATTACATCTGTTATAGCGAAGTAATGAACAATGGTCGCGATGATGATTACGGCGATTGTGATTGCGATGATGGGTGCGGAGAGTGCGACGATGATTGGGATTACTGATATGAGTGAGCGTAGATGGCTTGATTTGAATGCGCGGAAAGACGATAAAATCGCCCTTTTAAGGGTGGAGAATTGCCGTCTTAAACAAGAGAACGCAGCGTTGCAGGACGAGCTGGAGAAAGTCAAAGGCGAACTCCAATGCCTTCAAGAAGCATTGACCATATTGCCCGTGGAGGAATAATATGACTAAAACAATGATGGTTAGACTTGCCGACAATAGAACAGTGAGTCTGAATATCACCGCAATGCAAGATGGTGTGAGGATTGCTAAAACACTTGCCATACAACACGGTTGTACTGCGCGTACAAGCGCAGGAACTATGACTATGATGGTCAAGCTATCGGGCAAAGACGAGGCCGTTAAAGAGGCTTTTGCGGCGTGTAAGGAAGTATTTTCGGTTGCTCCCTTCACCGTTTGTAACGTATTTTAGAGGCGCATATGTGTAAATATCTTAAGAATAAATGTCACAAGTGCGGCTATGTGTTTCAGTACTCATCTCAAGACATCTACGAGCAGACAGGATTGTTTGAGAGCGAGTATTTTGTGGTTTGTGCCAAATGTGGCAAACATATAAAACTGGGTGCAGAAGAAGTTCAGTATTTAACGATTGGACGTAAAAAAGATGTTGCCAAAAATGGCAAAATGGAGTAAAAATTATGAGATTAGATAGGATTCCAAGTAAAAAAACCGCTGCCATAATTGGCAGAATATTCGATGGTATGGCAAAGGAAAGCAAATATACCCTTGTTCCTAACGGAGATTTTCTTCATGACGGAACTAATGATCCGTGTGTTGCAAGCGGTAAGTTCGGCGTATATTATTTTACGGTGAAAGAACTTCCTGGGTTTAACTTCGCGATTTGGATGTTGAATATCGAGAAGTTTGCATCGGAAAGATACTACTGGACGTACTGTGTGTTTGGGGCGCATGAACACGACTGGGACAAATTTAAACCTTCACGTATTCAGTGTAAAACTTCGGGCCGCCTTATGTTGGACGGAGAGTTAAACATAATGTTCGAAGAAAGTGTTGTATTTGGTGCGGATGAACTTTTTGATTATATTAAAAAAGAGCCGTACCTTGCGCGGTATAGAGAACTTACGGATACGAACTGTAATCTCGAATATGTTTCGAGATGGAAGGCAAAAAGATACGTACAGAAGCATGATCGCGATAATGCGCGTAGAGAAAGAAGAGAAAAGGCGGTGGCCAACCGACTAATCAAGAGATGTACCAAAGATTTGATGAATATCGAGGGCGTGGAACGTATTTGTTTGATTGAAAGTAACACGTCTTCTCCGAGGTTTCATTTTATGATTTCGGGAAACTTAGGAGACGACGTTGTATCGGGTGCAAGCTACGGAATGTTCGATTTGGACAAGAGCCAAAAGTATGATTCAAAGTATGCTATCGATGATTGTATTTCGTATGTTGATCCCGAAAGCTTCGACAAAAAGGTAGAGCAAATCAGAGCCAATAAACTGTTCTGGGGAACAGTAACAATAATTAGATAGGAGAAATAAAAATGACTAATACAATAGAATTAGAAAAAGAAAAATTTACACCCGAAGAACTTGGCGATATCGTCGTTAAACTTTTGCGTGCCGATTATACCGTACAGATCGACGATGACGAATGTTGTTATTTGATTCAGTACGATTTTGCGGATCGTGTGGGTTTTGGCAACAGAGTGCCCAGATGGATTGACGAAGGTGAATGGTTGTTGGTGAAAGACGACAGAGAAAACAGGCACGAAGCAGAGGAATAAGATGTTTAACGACGCAGAAATCAATGAGCTGTTCGTTCAGACAAGAAAAACATTCCGAAGAAGCCTAATATCTCCTATTGTAATAGTCAACCACCCAGCTCTAAAGAGGCGTGGGTTTGAAGCCCACTAGTTGATCAGACTAAGTGCATGTGCACTACGTTATCAAAGAATATATAGGCACCGTAGGATGTACTCTCCAGTCTTACGCTCTGCGGTATATGATTAAACAGTTCTGATGGGCAGGAACAGTGTTGCATACGAAAACCTTTGAATAACATTGTCGTGGAGTATCTACTCTAACATATAGGAGGCTGTAAAAGCAATGGTATATGTATTAAACATTCAAGGTAGACCAATAATGCCTTGTAAAGAAGCAAAGGCAAGAAAACTATTAAAACAAAATAAAGCAAAAATAGCAAAACACGAACCGTTTACAATTCGATTATTATTTGAATGTGAAAACCAAGTCCAAGAAGTAAATTTGGGTGTAGACGCTGGCAGTAAGCATATCGGTATATCTGCAACGACAGAAAAACAAGTTTTGTACGAAGCGGATGTTGAATTGCGCAATGATATTGTAAGCAAGTTATCATCTCGTAGAGAAGCAAGAAGAACGCGTAGAAATAGATTACGTTATCGTCCTGCAAGATTCAATAATCGTGTAAAATCAAAACACAAAGGCTGGTTGGCACCGAGTATTGAACAAAAGATAAATACTCATATTCAAGTGATCGAGCATCTGCACGAAGTCTTGCCGATTACAAAAATCGTCGTCGAAACGGCACAATTTGATATTCAAAAAATCAAAAACCCCAGAATTCAAGGTGAAGAATATCAACAAGGCGAGCAATTAGGATTTTGGAACATAAGAGAGTATGTATTATTCAGAGACAACCACGAATGCCAACACTGTCACGGGAAATCAAGAGACGAAAGACTAAACGTTCATCATATTGAAAGCCGCAAAACTGGCGGTAATGCACCGAATAATTTAATCACTTTATGTGAAACTTGTCATAAAGCTTGTCATAAAGGCGAGATAAAGTTGAATGTTAAACGAAGCAAAAGTTACAGAGACGCGGCATTTATGGGAATAATGCGAAAAACATTGTTGGATAGATTACGAATTATATATTCAAATGTTCAAGAAACTTACGGGTATATAACCAAAAATACTCGCATATCTAATAATTTACCGAAAGAACATTATGTCGACGCGCGATGTATAAGTGGCAATCCGCAAGCAAAATCACTCAATTATTATTTGTATCAAAAATGCGTTAGACGGCAGAATAGGCAAATTCATAAAAACAATTTTATCAAAAATGGTGTTAAAAAGAATAACCAATTAAACGGAAATGTTTTTGGGTTTGAATTGTTCGATTCCGTAATTTATCAACATAAAAGGTATTTTGTATTTGGTAAAAGAAAAACAGGTTGTCTAGATATAAGAGATTTATTCGGCAATAAAGTAAATAACGGTTCGATAAGCTATAAAAAGCTTAAAAGAATTCGTAACAATAAAACAATATTAACAGAAAGGAGGGCAAGATGAAACAGACTGTGAGTGATATAAGAGAGTTCGAGCGACATTTAAGAGACGGTTTACCCGATATTTTGAATAAACGGAAGATGTTGGTAGAACAAACATCGGATGACGTCTGGGGCGCAGAGATAGTGCGTGTTTTGCCCGCCATAAATAACGGTGAATACACCATTCGTATGAAACTTGAAACGTGGACCATTCCTTTTGTCGTGGGTACTCAAGCTCCTATCGATTGGGATGAATACTTGGCAAACGCAGGTAATGCGGTAGGTAGGTATGAATACGAGAAATTTCAATTTCTTGGTCCCGACAAAAAGAGATATAGAGTCCATCAACTGACCGATTGGAAGTGGTTGGAAGGAATAGACGGCGTTATTTTCCACGAGGTAGACATAGGAGTTTACGAGGGCAAGTTGGTTAAATACGCGGTATTATTCCCGAAGATTGAGTATAAGATGGGGTATGAAGACGAGTAAAATTCGTTAAATAAAATATAAAAAATGCTAAAAAGCGTTGCCAAACAGTTGACAATGCTTTTTTTGTATGATATAATTGTCGTAGAAAAATAAGGGAGGAACCAAGATGAAGCACTATTATGCGATTGAATTCGATCCGAGTACACACATCAAGACCGAAAGACCGTTGGAATATTACGACTTCTTTTGCAGACACGAAAAAGGAAACGTGACAGGCGAAGAGTTGATTGATTATGACGGTAGAGACCCTGAAAAGGTAGTAGCGTTCATTGAAAGCGCGTTGGATAATGGTTATGAAATTCAAAGCTGGAATAGTTGGAAAGAAAGAGTCCGTATTCTGGGCGTAGTGAAAATATAGGAGATGTGTATGAAGAGAATTATAACTTCGATATCGATTGGGCTTATTTGTTGGTTGTTGTTTTCATATTTTTTGTGTGCTACTCTTTGGTTTAAAGAGATTATCAGCACCGCGTTGTATATAATGTCGGTTATCTTAATCGGCACTAGCGCTATTTCGTTTGCGATGGCGTTGAGTATTTTTCACGACGAAGTAAAGAAGGCACTGGATAATATCGATGTAGGAAAGATCGAGGATATTAAAAAGAAATAGGAGGAGGAAAAGAAAATGGAAAGAATGAATTTTAGCGAGAAAGTAGAATTTGCGGACGGTTATTATAAATGGTTGGAAAGAGAAAGCGCGAAACTGCCTGATGGTAAGTGTGTTAAAGATTGCCCCGAAAGTGTGATTACATACTATCAAACTGCGTATGGAAAAGAACCGAGAGAGGATTTGCCTCCTGCTCTCGCAAATGCTCGTGAGATGGTATATACTCAAGTGGGTAGATGTGATATTATCGGACATGACCGTTATAAGGGTTATGAGTGGGTAATCCTCAATCTGGGTTCACATCCGACCGCATACGTTAAGTTAACAAAAGAGGAAAGTAAGAAACTTGAGGGACGAGATTATTTTTACGATATCGATGTTCATGGCGGATGTACTTGGCTGGATACGTTTGTGCCCGTTGACAGCTCGGATAAATCTCAATTTGCAGATGACGGTCGTTTGTGGTTCGGGTGGGACTATGCTCATTTCGGAGATTACATGTCGTTTCGTACAAAACTTGGTGGCAAGAAGTATAGCATCGTGGAAATCTACGAGGATGTTAAGAGCGTGATTGACCAATTGGATAATTTTGATTGGAATAAGATAGAGGTAGAAGATGGCAGGGATTAAGGACGTTCGAGGTTATTTAGATCGTATGGATAGATCGTTTACTCGTGACGAGAAACTTTTCTTCTTTAATTATATTAACCTTAAAGATTACGATTATATCGTAGATTTTGGCGCAGCCAACGGCGCTATGATTGCCGCCATTCAGGCTCGCCAATTCAACGAAAATACAACCTACATTATGGTTGAAAACAATCCCCAGATTAAAGTAGAGTTTGACTTGAAAAGAGCCGAAAGAGTTTCAGAGCTAGAAGACATATGGGGAAGATTTCCCAAAGGAACCAAAGTATTGTTGATTTTAAGCTCGGTAGTCCATGAATTGACGAAAGCTTCGGTAATCGAACTATTAGCTTTTATTCACAGGAACGTAAACACCATAGTTATTCGCGATATGTATTGGGGAAAGGATGAAGACTTTTGGGTTTCAAAACAAGAAACAGATGTGTTAAGACGCATTCAAGCTTCATGCGACCTTTGCAAAAGATATGAGGCGATCAAACAAGCCGACGGGGTTGGGAGTAGTGAAAGAAAGAATTTATATGAATTCTTTTTGAAATACACGTATACGCAGAATTGGGATACTGAAGTCAAGGAACATTATTTCAACAAGGAACTGATAGGGTTGATAGAGTCTATAGACGAAGATTTTGAGCGAACTTATTGGTGTCAGTATGTGTTACCCTTTAAAAGAAATGAGATTCTTGAAAAATTTGGGTATGAAATGACTCATCCGACTCATTTAAAAGCTATATTTACAAGGAGATAATATGGCTCAACATAATTTTAAAGTTGGTGACAGGGTTAAGTTTGTAAAGAATTGCGATACATTAATAGCAACTGCGATCCCAAGTGTAGGAGCCGTGGGAGTTATCAAGACTGTTTGTGATATCTTGCCGTGGTATTCAATTGAATGGGATGTTAAAGAAGAAGGCAAGGATTATTCGCCTTGGTATTTAGAAGAAATGTTAGAAGGAGTGTAAGGAAAATGGAAACGAAAATTAAGGTTAGTAAGAAGACGAGAATCAGTTTTAACAAGAAGTTTGCGAACGGCGAACAATATCTTTATTTGGTCCCTGGAGCGGAAGACGCTAATATTGTGACGAACAATAAAGAATATTGGTGGCAAGAACAAGCCGTTTACAATCACGTTTTGCCGTTGATTGAGTATGCCAAAAGCAAACTGGAATGGTTGTCCGACGATGATATCTATGGCGAGAATGGTTTGGTCGAAAGACTTATGCCTTATCAGAGATTGTACAATGCGACCATGAATCAACGCAGCGACAGAATGAAGTATGCGACCTATGGCATATGTTTTGTTGAGGATGGTAGCGTAGACGTGGATAACCTTGCGGCAGACGGTGTATGCCCTGGAGGCGTGGTTGTATACAGACAAGGATGTGTCGAACCTCAATTGGTATTCGATAAGACCGTTGGAGTGGGTTACAATAGCGTTCTCAGTGATTGTTTGGAACAAATGCGGCAGATCGTGGTGAACTTCGTGGAGGCAAGAAAATGAAGTTTTGTGTTGAAGTTAATGGAGATAAATGGACCGTTGAGGCGAATGAATGTGATAGTTCGCAAGCAGCTTGTTTGATTAACGAAATCAATAGGTTGATGAACAAAGAAGAATCCGTTAAGGATATTCGGATTGATAATACCAACACTGTTCCCGACGTAGGTATGATTTTGGCCCGCTGGTTGAACCCAGGAGACGTGTTTACAGTGGACGAAGGGTATGGTTATGGCGCAAAGAGATATATTTGCCTTGAATACGTCAATAATGGCGGCTTCGTAAAAGCAATCAGAGAAGACGTGGATAAGAATCTTTTGGGCGATGATTATCGGTGTGTTTGGCAAAACATCGAAGATTGCGAAGCGTTGGAAATCGGAACTGGTTACTTTTTGTTGAACTACGAAGAGGCTAAAAAGTATCTCGATGTCCCTGGATTTGTTATCGATAAAGATTGGTGGCTTGAAGACAGAACGGCTTATTTGCCCTCTAACAAAAAAGGAGAAGATCCGTTTTTCTGTTTGTCGTCAAAGAATATCCCTCACTGTATGAGATTGGCTAAAACGTTTAATGCCGATAAATTGGTCAATAGGGTTAAGAAAGCATAGCCACGAGGCGCAGCCCGAATTAAACTGGTCGATTTCGACCTGATAAGGAGAAGATTATGAAGGTTATTAAAATGGGACATGCAATAGAACCGTATTGCGAAAAGGAATGTCCTAAATGTCACGCCGTTATAGGAATCGATGGAACTGATTTCGATAGAATGCACAGAGATGGCGTAAAAGAGATTTATTGCCCTGTATGCGATGCCTTGATGGGCGATACCTCTTGGGAGTTTAAGAAGTGGTGGGAAGACGGCCTCGATTGGTACGATTTGAGAAACAAGGGTTTGAAGGAGAAGTAAGATGAATATTGTCAAGCAATCATATCAATATAAACCGTATCAAGAAATAAGATGCTGCAACTGCGACACGGTTTTAAGTTTGGATTGGTTTGATTTTGTTATGATAGAGCGTGATGGGTTCCACAATATTGTGTGTCCTGTATGCAGGGAACTTGTTATTGACGCGAGAGAAGCGTTTATGGTTATGGAAAAAGGAATCCCTGGAAACCCGTTTTATGATTGGTATCAAGCAGGCAAGCGTTGGTGGTTCGAGGACCTTACTGATAAGCAAAGAGATTGGCTCCTACATGATTTCGATGAAAGTTATATGGGCCAAGACACCGTTTTTGAAAAGCTTAATGAATTAGTGGGTTTGTATTAAGGCCCTTGGAGATTACGGGGTTGGGAAAGGTTAAAGTTGGGTTTAAGTTTATTAAACAAAAGTGAAATATTAATAAAGGTGAAATGTTAAGGGTTGTTGATAGTAAACAATAGTGAACATTTAATAAAAGTGAATAGTAAACATTTGTTTAATATTAACAGAGATGAATAGTAAATAAAGGTGAATAGTACACCTTTGTGAAACGTTCACGTAGTGAAAAACCAGACACGTGTCTAAAATTTAGACAAAGTGCCAAAAATGTCTAAAAAATGAGTGTTTTGGAGGGTATATGATCTCTTCTCTCACAGAGAGAAATTATCAAATTTCCACATTTTTACCCCTAAACCCCCACTTTTTATACCACTATTCCATATTACCCTCTCTCCTCCCTTATGTCCCTCCTCTCTCCCAACCCCGTCTCCCAACCCCGTTTATCCACAAAAACACACAGTTATCCACAAAAATTGTAAGGAGAATTATTATGAACGTTTACGAAATTGAAGCAGAATACAGATTTTACATACCCAAAGATGCGGTTCCCAGGCTAATTGTTCCACAAGGCACCCAAAAACTGCCCACACTGACGCACGTCAGAACGTACACAATCACCCAAAAGTGGTTGACCAACGGCCTTACAGACAGCGAGCAGGCTTACAGAACCCGAGTGCGTGCGCAAACACAGGTAGTCCCGACAACAACGAAGCCTATTTTCACGTATACAACCAAGTTTGATTTGCCAAACGGAGCATCGATTGAAGCCAACGCGCCACTCACAAGGAGCGAGTATGCCGCAATTGCGGATATGTTTTACGGTGAAACAAGGATAAAAACACGGATTGTGGCGCAAGATAATCAAACAGGACTATATTATACGTTTGATTTAGAGAAAGACGAACCGAATGCAAGGGTTGAAGTCGAGTTTGGTTCAGTAGACGTTGCAAAGACATACACAAAACCCGAATGGTTGACCGCAATTGAGATAAAGGAGTAAAGCCTATGGAAGAGCGTACATTGTGTTGGTTTTGTAAAAAAACAACTGCGGATTGCAATAAAATGTGTCAATGGATGCACCAGAATAAACCCATAAAGAACTGGATAGCGGAGAAAGGGGACGTGGTAAGATACCGTGATATGCGAGGGGATTTACACCGTGGACACGGATATACAGTGCTTGAATGCCCCTACTTCGAGAGAGATATAGAGTGGCTTGATTACGCGGATGTAGCCAAGGACGTATCGAATACATTAGGGTTCAAAAACTACTCACAGTTCTACGTAAACCCCCTAAAAAACCTCAAACGATACCATGAAATAACGGGCAAAAACATACCCGAATGGGTGTTCGAAGAGATAGAATACCTGACAGCACGCAAGAAAAATTCCACCACAAATGCGGACAATACGCAGGAAGAATGCGCTGTAAAACCCAAAAAGAAACGGCGTAAAACATATCAATTGACCGACGAAGACTACCAAGAATTGATAGCTGGTGGGTTCGATACACGGTGGATTTAAGTGCCGCAGTTGCAATAAAAACCCAAAATAATTGCAAAAATAACTGTAAAAAACACCTGTAATAACACGAAAAAATCACGAAATAAACACGAAAAATAGGTAGAAAATATCCTATAATTTATCTTAACTTTCCCTCTAAAAAACCAGTTTTCTAAACAAAAAGTTTAGCCCCACTAAACAAAAAGCTCCCCTTAAAAACCAAAAAAAACACCCTCTCAAAACTACCCAACGGCCTTACCGAAAATACACCCTACAACTGCGGACAGAATGTTACAAAACCATACAAAAATCAATGCCGCAATTGCTGTGAAACATTCAAATTATCCAACGGCCTTCGAATTAGTTTTCCCCTAAAAACAGCGTAAAATCGCACAAAATACACCCCAAAATGGTTGATTTTTCCTAAAATTAGCTATTTTTTAGGAGTATGCACTATGTTAAAAACCTATGAAACATACGCCAAAACAACCGTACAATACCTTGAGAATGTTACAAATTCGAAGGACAAATACGGGGTTGCTTTGGTAAGAAAATACGACAAATACAACTGGTGGATCAAGGTAATTTCGTACCACAAAAAAGCAAGCAAACTCAAAAGTTACTTGACTTTCCCAACGACCTTAGAGGACCCCAAATTACAAATACTTGAATGGTTTACAAAAACCGCAATTGTAAAAGAAGAGAATGTCAATCGACCGAATCAGTTTACGTTCTTTATGCTAACACAAGTGTCATACTTAATGGAGAACCACCACAAGTATGTAGACGAATTCCGTACTCCGATAACCGAGGGAGAGTATATACAGATGAATGCAATATACAAAACCAAGGAAGCAAAACAAGTGCGGTACACATTTCTAGATCTTGCTACCAGCACAACATACAAGGTGGTTGAATTCGGCAATGGAGAAGCAAGAGTAACTCCCGAACTACCACCCGAACAACAACTGACAATACCCGATTGGCTTGATGAAATACTCCCCAAACAAACCGAAGAAGAGTGGCTTGAAATATGGAAACAAGGTATGATTGCTAGACGGGAAGAGAGATACCAACATCGCAAACAAATGCGGAAGAAATACGGTTGGAAGAAGCGTCAACCCAAGGGAACTCTTAAAAAGCTATACAAAGCAAAGGAAGCAGATCTTAAACAACAACTGCGGCAAGCAAACCAAACAATAGGCAAACTCAAACGAGAACACGACAAACAACAAGCCGCAATTGCAAGAGAGATAAACACTGTTACCAGAAAGGTAATCGATGGAAAGCTAACCACAACAGCTACAACAGCAAGTACTCTCAACAAGATTGCCAAACGTATCAATGGACAAATGGTTGATACAACCAATCCTAACAGCAAAACCAATCTTACTAGAACATACACTCCAAGTGTAACCAGACCAACCAAACAACAAATACTAGAAAGGCAACAAGCTGAAGCAAACAACGATATGCTACCAGCAAACCAGCAAACTGATACACCTGCCGTGGGCACTCAACAACCAACTCCTCAACCGCAACAAGAAGAGAATATGTGGGAAGCCTACTGGAAGAAAAAGAAGAGATAAGCTGCCGCAGGCTATCGAATCTAAATGCTCCCGCAGGGCACCAAATCCTATTGCTGCCGCAGGCTATCAATAATCAAATACCAGTCAGCCTGATTTAAGGCTGACTTTTTGAAGCCCTTTTAAATAAAAGATAATTGATCTTTTTTTATGAATAATAAATAGATCTATTATTAATTATATATTATTATTAATTATTATTATATTATATATTAATA
>ERZ1026780.155-NODE-155-length-60601-cov-10.340435_pt1 | contig 60601 bp, 43 predicted proteins | sample MGYA00380126_ERZ1026780 | MGnify/ENA primary metagenome ERZ1026780 (study PRJEB33269, sample SAMEA4719762) | human gut metagenome | biome: human-associated habitat; feature: organic feature; material: feces | place: Cameroon | collected 2013-10 ... | reverse complement strand
GATGAATTTTTCAAATATTTGTTGTAATGTTGCACTTGCTTTTTGACTCTGCGTATGATTTTAAAAGTTTTCTAATTTATGCATTTTTAAAAAATTTGCTATATTTGGCGTTCCGATCACGGGAAACTTCGTATTACTTGCCTATCTTTCGGGTCTGAATGTGAAGTTTTCCGTGACGGGATTAAACTTTGACTATTTCTGCGTAATTGAGAAAGGCAGAGCAATATTTATTGACCTTGACGGTCCTGTTGATTACAGCGCGTGTTTCCCTTTCGGCCCAGACATCTGGGGAGAGGGGAGATTTCGCGTTTTCCCGAGCTGAAACAACAGTCCCGGCAGATGACAAGATTGGGGGATTGGACCGTTGGGCATTCAGAATCAATGCTTTGGAACTTCTCTGCACTGTGCCCAACATAAATGTTGAATTCGATTTGTCCTCATCTCCATTCAACCGTTGGTCTTTGGGGCTCACTGCAAAATATAACTGGAATACGACCCATAGCGTACCGCCGCCATTGGTGTTCAATATGTTCGAGATTCGTCCTGAATTTCGCCGGTGGTACAGACTTTCTCCAAAGGAAGGCCGAAGCAGTGCGGCAAATGAGAGGGTGTTCTTTGTCGGGGGATATATTCACGGAGGTACATATTCCATCAAACCCGGGACCTACGGCATTCAAGGACCTCTTTTGGGTGCCGGTGCACTTTGGGGCTACGAATTTCCACTTTACACATACAGACATTTTGCGATTGACTTTGAGCTGGGCTTTGCCGCCGGACTTGGGATGACATCCTACACCGCTTATTCGTTGAATCGCAGCGGTTCGGATTATATCAGGGTGCCGGAGCGTTCCAAAGGGCTGCATTTGTGCCCGTTCCCGATTGTGTCAGAACTTCGGGCTTGTTTTGTCTTCAGGTCATTGTCTGTCAGGGAAAAATATAAGAAAGTCGATGCCAAGAAGTTGATACTCAAGCAGGAAAGAGATGAAGCGAAGAGACTTGAGGCAGAAAGGAGGAAAGAAATCAAGGCAGAGAAAAAGGCGCTCAGACAGCAACAGAGGGCTTTGAGAAATGCAGATGTAGAACAAAAAGGGAAACGGAAATGAAAAAGTTCTTGTTCATATTCTTTCTCTTTATGGCTTGTTCCTGTGTTCAATTGGAGCTGAGTCCGGAAGACGATACATCCGACCGCACAAAGATTTCCTTCCGGGTGAATTGGGGCGAGTTGGAAGAGGCGAGTCGTCCTGACTCTACTTTCATCGCTCTCAACAACATTTCTGAGGAAATTCACTATCTTTTCGAAACGGACAGCGAAGGGAATTACTTGCCGGATAACCATCACGACAGTTCCGCCTTCTACGGAAGCTATGTGATGCTTGCATACTACTGTGACAAAGATAATTATATCCTTTCCGGGACTAAGAATTTCCTGTCCGACAACGCGGTTTCCGTGAGGGATTTCAAAGCAAGGGTGAAAGACCTTCCCGAAGGTGAATTGGAGGAATTCAAGGCCGGGTCGAAATTGGATTTTAATTCCGCCTACCGTTTCATTCGCACCCCGGGACCTGTTTGGGCAGCTTTTGCGAAGAATGTAGTTTCTGACACGAGGGGAAATCTTTTCCACTTTACGATGACCCCTCTGCAGCAGACGATAACATTCTCCATCAAATTGACGCCTGCTGACGGGGTGAGTATTCGCTCTGTGATTGCGGAACTTTCAGGAGTGCCGGCCTCATTCTCTCTTCTTACGGGTGAAGTCAACGAGGAAGACCTTGCAAGAGTCTTTTTCAAGATGAATCCTTCAGATGGTGGCTTTGAGGGCACAGTTGCAGTTCCGGCGGTGCTGCCTTCCGAGAACAACCGTCTCCGCACCGGACCTGGAATACTTCGCCTGAGCATTACGGCGGAAAAAGACGGGGTGAGCCGAATACTCTACCCTGCTGTCAATATTGGCGACAAAATTGTCGAATTGTCTCTGCTTGAGACTATTCCGGGCTCTGACGGGAGGCGTATTGCAAGGAGGCAAGTCAGAATCGAACTTGACGAAAAACTGGAAATCAACTCCGACAGTTTCAGCGGCAGCGGTGAAGACAATGGAGTGACGGATTGGTTCGACAGTGGCGTCATAGATGTCGAGGTTTAAATTTTATGATTTAGATTAAGAGGTTTAATTTTGTAAGTGAATAAACTGAAGTTCATATCGCTTTTCGTTCTGATTTTCGCATCCTGCAATAAATCCTGGCAGGGTGTGACTGATGGGGACTACGACGATTTCAACGGCGGTTCACCGGTTCCGGTGCTCGTCGGAGTCGGGGATTCGGGTTTGTCCTACACCAGGGGAAGCGGTGCGATTGATTCGGAAGACGGTAAGAAATGGAAGGACGTAAATGTCTATGTTTATGCATTCAACAAGAACGGGGCATCCTTTACATCCACTGCGGCATCCTCCGGGACAGGCTGTCTTATAGACGCTTCCCTCGACAATCCTACTTCAAGGTCCGGTCGCAAGGCGTTTTTCGACGGCACAAACGGCTATCTCAGCTGGGCGGATTCCGAGCGGCAGGCCTACTATCCCACAGGCAGGGAGATATATGATTTCTATGCCTATTACATTGACAATCTGGACATTTCTCAGTCTTTGGTGAAACGCTACAACGACAAGATCACCATCCCCGTAACCATTGACGGCAGCACGGACTTGATGAGCGGCAAGGCTCCGCTGAGGGAGAGCGTTTTCAAAGGCAGTTTATATTCCGACTCCGAAAAGGAACTGATTCGCAAATATTCTTTCAGCTCCTACACGGCCCGAAGGAGCATAAACCCGCAACTCGAATTCAAACACCACCTTACAAGACTCAGATTCGAGCTCTATCCGGCTTCTGACGGAGCAAACTCTGTGATGGTTAACTCAATAAGCGTGAAATCCAAGACACGGGGGGTCTTTACTGTAGTGAGCAGAAATGATTCGGAACGCGGTGTGGATTTTTCACAGGACGCGAACTACAGACCTCTGTTCCTTGCGGAAGCTGACGGAAGCGCATTGATTCAGGACAAATATCACACGGACTATAACGGCGATTTTTCCCAAGCCCTCTATGAGCGTCCCTCTGTTCAGGTCGGCGGTTCGCTACTGGTGGCTCCGGACACCGAGTATGAAGTGAGTCTGGGAATGAAAGAGATTAGGGGACAGTCCTATCAGACGAGTTCCACATTCACCATTCGTTCCTCTGCCGGTTTTGTAGAGGGAAGGCAATATGTCGTGCGTCTGGCGATTTACGGAATGATGGAAGTACGCCCAAGTGTTGAAGTGGAGCCGTGGGGAACGGGAGGAAGCATCATTTTGGACGAAGAAGACAAATACAAATAAACAATATATTAACAAACTATAACACAAATGGTTATGAAAAAGTATCATTTTCTCGCAGCTATTGCCTTCGTAGCGTTGGCATCCTGCACAAACAAGGTTCAGACAGATTCTCCGGAATTTCAAGACCCTCTCGAAGACGGAACTCCGGTTCCCGTACTCTTCTCGGCAGCTTCTCCGAAAGCATCGGTTGATGTAAAATCTGTTGGCGCTGTCGACAAACAGTGGAGCTCTCAGGAACTTAAAATCTATGGTTTTGACAGGGCTGTCACAGATTTCACCCAGGAAGCCTTTATTGACAATGTTGCTGCAACTGCTCCTGCAGACGGCAACAAAGGCGGCATCCAGGTGCTCAACGCCGCTTCACAGAATGAACCGTTCTACTATGTTACCGGAAAATATTACGATTTCTACGGCTACCACATTGACGATGCGGCAACTGCTGAGCCGGTGAAGTCTGCCACTTCTATTGTCGTTCCGTTCACCATTGACGGTTCACAGGACCTTATGATTGCGAAGGCTGACCAGCAGGCAGACATTGAGGCTGCAGGCAAGACCAACGAAGTGAGCGCAGAAAGGGCTTACAGTGCTTTCGCGGCTCGTCGCGGTGTTCAGCCGAACCTTCTTTTCAAACATCAGCTCGCCCGTTTCACTTTCGAGATTGTTGCCGGTTCAGAGGCAGGTAGCAACATCTATGTCACTGAGGTTAAGATGGTTTCAAAACATAAGGGTAATCTTGCAGTAGTGGGGGAAAACAGAGGCCTTGTCGACGTTGATGCCGAGACAGCCGAGCTTTCTCTTAAGGAAAAGGGAGCCCAAGGCATTCAGGCTCTTACCGAGGTGAAGCCTGAGGCATACGTTGCAGGTGGTCCGGCTACCGCCAAGACCATCGGTGAAAGCCTTATGGTCATCCCGGGCGAGGCAAGCTACAAACTCTATGTCGGGACCCGTCAGGACGGTGTGAACACGCAGATCGCTCCTCAGGAGTGGACTCTTGACATCAACAAGATTGAAGGTGCTCCTCAAGGTGCCACTTCATTTGAGGCAGGCTATTCCTACAAGGTGAAGATTGTAATCTATGGTCTTGAGGAAGTGAAGATTACAGCAGAACTTGAGGATTGGAAAGAAGGCGGCTCAACTGTTCTCGACCCGGATTTGATGTAATGTGAAAAATATGAAGAAATACATTTATATCCTTGCTTTGGCTGCGCTTTCTGTTGTGGGATGCCGTAAGGCTGAACCGGCGGAGGACGAAAATGCCTGGATTCACGACGAGAGTCTGCGAGTTCCTGTGCTTTTCGGCTCTGCAAGCAATGTGGGAGCCACCACCAAGGCCATACAGAACGGGCTTGTCACAGGAAGTGTGATGAAATCTCTCGATGTGGGAGTTGTGGGAGTCGCTGAGAAAAACAGTGACGCCACTCCGGTCCAGTGGGGTGAAGATGTGGACGGAAGCATACTTATCAACAATCTCGGCGTCACCACAACGGCAAACGGCGAAGTGGTCTTCTCTCCGAAGATTTACTATCCGTTCGGAAACAAGTATGCCTATTCTTTTTACAGCTACTATCCCTACCGGAACACTGAAGGAGCTACGGCATCTGTTGTGGACGGCGCATTCAAAATCACCTATCCTCTCGGGAACACTGATATTCTTTGGGCAGGTTCACAGGCTCAGGACTATAATGGAGTTCCGGGCTACAATGCTGCCTATTGTCGTGCCGTGAAGCAGGCCGGGGTCGATTCTCAATACTATCCGAAGCTTCAGTACCGCCATCTCCTGACTGCTCTTGTCTTCAAGGTTGTCGGAAAAGACACTGACATTGAGAATTACGACGTTAAGGTGACGGGAATGCAGATTACCAATACTCCGACCTCGGCCACTCTCTGCATTGCAGACAGCAAGGGCGAGAATTCCGGTGTGCTCACCGGCAGCGAGGAGTTGGGAAGAATCGGCTTTACCGACCTTAATGTTGTTCCGACGAGTGAGGAGACAGAGTTCTGTACGATTTTGGCGATGCCTGCCGCTAACTACACTGCAGCGATTACGCTGACTGTGGAGGGAGCAAACCGCAGTACCGTCGAACTTCCGCTTGGAAACACTGACGGAAGCACCAGTTATGATGCCGGATACATCTACTATTTCACCGTGACTGTGAACAATCCGCAGGAGGTGACTATTGTAGAAACCGGACTGACTGATTGGGTGCCGGGCGTAAATCCAACTCCTAACGATGAAATTTGACACTCATTTTGTTGCGCTATTGGCGGTGACGCTTCTTGCCCTTTGGGGCGGGGAGCGTCACGCCTGTGCGCAGCAGATAGCTGTCAAAACCAATGTGCTGGCTGATGCTCTGCTGACTCCGGATTTAGGTTTCGAGATGGTGACCGGAGAGCACAGTTCGCTTTCAATCAATGTTTCAGGACATTGGAAACCTTATGGGGTGCAGTCAAAACTGATTGCTGTCCAGCCCCAGTTCCGCTGGTGGTTCGGCGGTCGTCCGCTCGCCAGGGAATATGTAGGTTTGGGGGCCATTTTCACCGGCTACGATATGGCAATAGGGGACCACAGTTACTCCGGACTTGCAGGAGGTTTGGGTATCACCGGAGGATATGTCCTCCAGATAGGAAAGCGTTGGTGCGTAGACTTTTCCGGTGGAGTCGGACTTGTCGCATTCGGGCAGCGAAGAGCCGGTCGTCACGACAATTTCGGCGACCTTGACGCACAGGCACACAACTCCAGGGGCTACAAACTCATACCGATAAACTTGGGCGTCAGTTTCGTATATATCATTAAATAAATCAGACCATAGAGGGTGTATGAAAAAGGGAATGAAATTATTTCTTCTGATGGCTTTGCTTCTTCTTCCGATGATGCCGCTCGGCGCTCAGCAGATGAAGCGTGTCACCGGTCATATACTCGACAAGACCACCGGAAAACCCATTGACCTCAAGCAGGTTGCGGTGATGGTCTATGGTTTTAACACGGTTGCTCAAGCCGAGGATGTCGAGAAACAGATGGACGGCGATGAAAACACTTTTGTTGTCCCTGATTCCCAGGCATTTCCCGACGATAACGGCTACTACGAAATCTCAATTCCGGAGACCGGCGCACTCATTTTCAAGGCGGATATGAAACCGGCGGTTCTTGAGAAAGTGAATTTCAGGCTTGAAATCAATGTCAGGATTGAGATGGGCAACTACATCAAGACAAGTACGATTACGGCTGTTCGTGACCAGGTGGGAGTGCTTGACCCTCAGGGAGATATCGAGGGAAACTATCTCAAGGCCCGGAGCACGATTTCGCTTCCGGAAAACAGTGGGAAGACCAATGCGAGGATGATAGTCCAGCCTGTTCTGATTGACGGGGCGACGAAAGACACTCTCCGTTACCTGAAACCTATGGTTATGGACGGAAAGGAATATCACCTGACCCAGCTCCGGCGGATGAATTATGATTATTCTCTCGACCCGCTGAGCAACTATCTTTCGCCGGACACTCTCTCCGCCGATGCCCAGATTATCAACTGGGCCGACACCATTTATCTCGAGAATCCGTCCCGAAACTATCAGGTGAAGGGAATAATCCTTCTCGAAGACTACAATCTTCCATATTTCCGCAAAGACTATTTTCTCGCCTCATCCAGACTTCGCCGTCCATTGCGTTTTCTGGAGTATTCGATGGACCCGTATATGCTTGACCCTGAACAATATCGCGAACGGGCAAAACGGGAGAAACGGAATACTGCGGGAAATATGTCCTTGAATTTCAAGGTCGGGAAGGCTCAACTTGCGGAAGATGACATTGTGGGGTGTGCGCAGATTGATTCAATCAAAACGGTCCTTTTGGACATCATCCACGGCGAAGGTTCCCAACTAAAGGAGTTTCACATCACGGGAATCGCCTCTCCGGACGGACCTTATGCGGGAAATGTGAATCTCGCAAAAAAGAGAATGGAATATGCTCTGAATCAGATTGTTTCGGTGCTGCCGAAGACGGTGAGAGACAGGGTGTATGTGACCACAACTGCTTCAGTGGCTCCTTGGACCGCCGTGGCTGAACTGCTTGAGGCAGACTCTCTTATGACTCAGGCGAAGGCAATCAGGGACATTGTTGCGGCAAATCCCGGCACTCCGGACAGGCAGTGGGGAAAAATCCGTGCGCTGCCATATTACCGGAGTCTTATTGTCAATTACCTGCCCCGCTTGCGTTCAGTGCGCTATCAATATGGTTATGAGATATTCCGTGAGCTGACGCCGGATGAGATTATGGAACGTTGGCGCTCGGATGAGGACTATCGAAGCGGCCGCAAAAAGTTTGCGCTTTATGAGTATTGGCATCTTTTCCAACTGGTTAAGGATAAGGATGAACTGGAAAAACTCTATCGGAGGGCTTACGACGAATCAATAGAGGCTAATGGACGGCCGTGGATTCTGGCCGCGAACTCTCTTGCGGCATCTTACATTGCCAAGGGAGTGGCGGACACCACACTTCTGAGTGGATTTGTCGACCTTCGGACTCCGGCGGTGAATTTCCGTCTGATGAGACTCGACGGCAATGGCTATGACATCGTCAATCCGGAAGCTGTCATTGCCAATCAGATGATTATGTATGTCTTGTCCAACGATTTCCGCAAGGCGGGACAGCTCACCAACATACTTCCTTCCAATGAGAAGAACCGTCTTGTGAGAGCTTTTGCCCTTTGTCTTGGCGGTTACTACAAGGGGGGAAACACCCCTGAGCAGAGAAGCCGTGCGCGGGAGGTTTTCGAGACGGTTTCAGAGAGTTCGCCGCTTAACAGGGTTGTGCTGGCTCTTGCGATGAACACGAAGACTTATGATGCCGTTGCAGAGGAGGCGATGGCGGATCTGCCTCCGGATTCAGCGCTTACAGACTATCTTTGGGCTGTAATTTATGGCCGGAAAGGGGCGAGAAGCCACGATTTTATGGATGATATGGCTTCGGAGGACTATCTTCTTTCCTGCTTCCGAAAAGATGCGTCTTTTGTGGACATTGCCGCGGGGGATGGGGATATTGTTGAGACTATAATGAAAAGTGCACGGGACAGATATGAAAATGGGGAATAAGCATTTTATTTGTTTTGCGTTTTTTGCGCTATCTCTCTTTCTGACACCTCTTTCTTTGCCGGCGCAGGAAGTGGTGGCGGATACATCGAGTTTCAATGCGTTGGAATTCAGTATGCAGAAGCGCTACCGTCCTGAGAATGAGCCTTTTGTCTCAGAACGCTTTTTGGACAACACATTTCTGCGATTGAGCACGGGGTCTTGCGGGCTGTTCCCCAATTCCGCATCAAGCTATTCTCAAGGACCTGTCGCGTCGGTTTATATCGGGAAGATGTTCGGCCCTTTGAACGCCGTCAGCGTTGGAGCATCTGTGTCAGAGTTCCGGCGTAATGTGGACGGAGTGAGAGTCTGGAGAGGAGGAGTCGGCTTTTCGCACAGTTTCAACTTCAGTTCATACTTTTATGGCTATTCCCCGTCGAGAATACTCAGTATCTCGACTATTGAGGGGGCGGAGCTCGGGCTTGTCCGCGCAAAAGGGGAGTATGGGGCGGCGATGCTCCTTAATTTCGGGCTGGATATGAGGGCTCAGATAGCAAGGGAAATCGAGCTTTTTTTCGCCCCGAAAATACTTTTCGGAAATGACGGTCTCGACAAATATTCGTCTCCGCAGAACTGCCATTTTGGCTATGGTTTCGATTTTGGAATTCTCGCCCATTTCAACCGTCATAGGGAAGACAGCGGCGAAAAGGATAGTTTTTCTTCTTGGTTTGCAAAGGATGCTTTCATTTCATTTTCCGGCGGTGCCCAGTTTCAGATTTCTGAACTTGTAGGCAAAACAGCCGGCTATCTGCCATCGACAAGGGAAAGTGCGGCTCTTTCATACGGACGCCGGCTTAGCGGTCCTCTATCTCTCAGATTGTCAGCTTTTTACGGACGAGACATTTGGAAACGCTTCAATGACGGCAGAAGTCTCAACTGTTACTACGGGGGAGGGCGTGCGGAACTTATGTTTGACACCCTTCATTGGTGGAAAAGAAGCCGTCCTGTCTTTTCTCTTCCGATTCTCCTCGGGCCGGAAGCCGGCTTGCTCTGGAAACCGGACGAGGGTTACACCATTCGCAGAATCTATCTGGGTCTGTCCGGGGGGCTCCAGATGCGTTTCAACATTGCACGGCATTTCGGACTCTTCATTGAACCGAGGATGTCTCTTGTCCCATATTCCTGGAAAACACGCAGCGGCAATGTCCTGGTTTCTTCAATGACCACTTGGTACGACACACTTTTCTCTCTCCAACTCGGAGTGAACATCCCGCTGTAGCTGCAACACATAATTTAAATCTTTATGACGAAATTTCTCTCATTTCTTAATTCGGCAGTTCTTCTGCTTTGCGGAACTTCTCTTTTGAATGCTCAGGAACAAGACCCCCGTTCCCGAACATACATTTCTCCTACGCGAGTCGTATGGCAGAGTGATGCCGGAGTGCGGCTTTCCGATGTCCTGCTCAAACCAGGCAACGGACAAGCCTACTGCAACAACGACACCCCGGAATCTTATTGCGTAATGACATCCGCAGGGGGAGTGCAACCCGCTGTCCTTCTTGACTTTGGAAAAGAATTGCATGGCGGCCTTCAACTTGTCACCGGACCAATCGGAAATCCAGTTCAAGTGCGTGTGCGCTATGGCGAGTCGGCAAGCGAGGCAATGTCCGACGTTGGCGGCAAGGGGGGAGCAACAAACGACCACTCAATACGCGATCAGATTGTTTTACTTCCGATGATGGGCACGGTGGAAATCGGAAATTCCGGATTCCGCTTCGTGCGCATAGACCTCGTTGATAATGACAGGGAACTGAAACTCAAAGAAGTCAGGGCCATTTCAATAATGCGTGACATCGAATATGTCGGTTCTTTTCGCTGCAGTGACGAACGCCTGAACCGGATTTGGGAGACTGGAGCCTACACAGTGCATTTGTGTATGCAGAATTTTCTCATCGAGGGCATAAAACGCGACAGACTTGTATGGATGGGAGATTCCTATCCTATGGTTATGACAATCGCGACTGTATTTGGCTACAATGAGGTGGTTCCCAAAACACTTGACTGGATGCGCGAAATAACTCCGCTTCCCAATTGGATGAACGGGTTTTCAGCTACTTACTCAATATGGTGGATGCTTTGTTGTTACGACTGGTACATCCACACCGGCAATTTGGACAATCTTATGGAGTCGAAGGGATACATCACGGAACTGCTGCATTTGCTCATCTCCAAGATTTCTCCAGATGGACGTGAGCACTTGAACGGCCCACGTTTCCTCGACTGGCCGACCGAAGGTAATGAAACGGCAAAGAATGTCGGAATCCAGGCCCTGATGGTTCTTGCGATGCAGTGTGGACAGAATTTGGGAATCATATTCAATGATCCGCAACTCCGGAAGGACTGCGCTGATGCAGAAAAGCTGCTCACTAAACCTGCGAAAAGACTCTACACTGAGTTTCTCAAGTCCGGAGTTGCAGCGGATGCACCGGGTTCAAAGCAGGCTGCGGCTCTTATGACCCTCGCAGGGCTTACAAACGCGAAGAAAGCGGACAAGGATATTCTCGCCTACAATGGCGGTCATGGCTTCTCAACCTTCTATGGCTATCTGATGCTTGAGGCGATGGCCTGCGCCGGTGACCATCAGGGGGCGCTTGACATTATCCGCAGCTACTGGGGCGCGATGCTCGACCTTGGTGCCACGACATTCTGGGAAGACTTCAACCTCGACTGGCTTCCGAATGCTGCCGGCATAGATGAACTCGTCCCAGAGGGTAAAAAGGATATTCACGGTGATTATGGCGCTTACTGCTATCAAGGTTTCCGCCACAGTCTCTGTCATGGTTGGGCGTCCGGCCCGACAGCTTGGCTGAGCCGACATATCCTCGGCATAGAAATCCTTGAGCCGGGCTGCAAGAAAGTTCGTGTAGTCCCGCATCTTGGCGATCTTGACTGGGCTGAAGGAACTTTCCCGACCCCATACGGCCCGGTTCGCGTCCGTCACGAAAGGCAAGCGGACGGTAGCATTCACACTGATATTTCAGTCCCGGATGGTGTTGAACTTGTTCAGTGAGTTTTCGGAACTCGCTGTGCTCAGAACTCCAGCAGGGCGGTGACGGGGTAGTGGTCGGAGATGTAGGGAACGGCGACATAGCTGTCTGTTACCGTGCGGAAACTTGGGCATTTGGAGAAGCCGCTGTAGTAGATGTAGTCGATGGTGAGGCCGTCAGTTGTCGCGAGATCGATGAACTGGTCGCCGACTGCGGCGTTCTTCAGAGGCTTACCGAAGGCGTTGAACGACGGGGTGTCGTCTGTGACTTGAGCCGTCTCTCTTGCGCTTGACATAATTTGGTTGAGCTCGGAGAGGACGGAATCTGAAGGGAGGACATTGAAATCACCCGTCAGCACCATCGGATAGCCGTCGGGATTGATGCTGCCGATTCTGTCAACAATCAGTTTCAGACCGTTTTTCTCGGCAAGTCTTCCACGGTGGTCGAGATGGGTGTTTACGTAGTAGAACTTCCTCTGTCCGATTTTCATCAGTGCCCAAGTGGCAGTTCTGCGGCAGGCGGCATCCCATCCAAACGACGGAGTCTCAGGAGTCTCTGACAGCCAGAATGTGCCCCATTCGAGAAGTTCAATTTTTTCCTTATTATAGAAAATCATCATCCTTTCGCCTTCTTCCTTTCCGTCGTCCCGTCCGACTCCCACGCCATCATAATCCGGACAATTCTCCCTGATATAGTCAGACTGGAAACCGAAAGCCTCCTGCAGCCCCATAATATCAGGCTTTATGTCCTCAATCATCGCTATTGTCGCTTCCTTTCTGTTATCCCACGAATTCTCGCCGTCGTCCGCCACACCCATCCGGATGTTGAACGAAACGACTCTCAACTGTTCGGCGGCAGGACTGCAGGAAAGAATGCTCAGCGCCGCAAAGATTAGTGCGAATAATGTGATTCTGACTCTTTTCATGATATATTCAAATCTATGGTTTATGGATAACTGAGACACAAAAATAACAATTATTTCGCAACTGAACTTTAATAGCGTATTGCTCCCGATATATATCGTTTTAGAGTGGTTGATGATTGATTTTAATGGAGATTGTTCATAAATTTGGCTTTCAGATAAAACTTGGATTATGAGGCAGGCAGTTTTGATTGGACCGGAACATATTGAATTCCGGGAAGTTCCGTCTCCGGAGGCAAAGGACCTCGGGGCGCATCAGGTGCTGGCGAAAATAAAGCGGATTGGTATATGCGGAAGCGAAATCCACTCCTGGCACGGGAATCATCCGGCGACTTTCTATCCTGTGGTTCAAGGGCACGAATACTCTGCCGAAGTCGTTGCCATCGGCCCTGAAGTCGGAGTCTGTGCACCGGGAGACAGGATAACAGCGCGCCCTCAACTGGTCTGCGGGAAATGCGGACCTTGTCGTAGGGGGCAGTACAATGTCTGCGAAAATCTGCGAGTCCAGGCTTTTCAGGCTGATGGCGCAGCGCAGGATTATTTTGTAATCGATGATGACAGAGTCGTGCGTTTGCCCGATGATATGCCTTGGGAATACGGTGCAATGGTCGAACCTGCGGCAGTGGGGGCGCACGCCGCTGCAAGAGCCGGGGATTTGAGGGGTAAGAATGTGGTGGTTTCCGGAGCCGGAGCCATAGGCAACCTTGTCGCTCAGGCAGTGATTGCTTCCGGGGCAAAGCGGGTGCTCATCACCGATGTGAGTGACTACAGGCTTGAAATCGCCCGTCGCTGTGGCATTGCCGAAACCTTGAATGTCCTCCACACTCCATTGCAAGACGCCGTCAGGGAGGTTTTTGCCGATGAGGGGTTTCAAGTCTGTTTCGAGGTCGCCGGAGTGGAAAGCAGCCTGCGCTCTCTGATGGAATCTGTAGAAAAGGGCGGAACTGTCGTGGTCGTCGCGGTTTTCGGAGAGGACCCACGGCTGAGTATGTTCCATCTCGGGGAACACGAATTGAATCTTGTCGGGACTATGATGTACCGTCACGAGGATTATCTTCTGACAGTGAAGAATATCGCCGATGGTTCAATCAAACTTGACGCTCTGATTTCCAATATCTTCCCGTTTGAAAAATATGCTCAGGCATATAAATTCATTGACGAAAGCCGTGGAAAATCGATGAAGGTCATAATTGATCCCGATGCCTCGGATTCAAATTGATGTTAAACATAATCACCGACATATCAGGGAAATACAAATAAAACTATGGCAATTGTTGACTGGCTTATCGTCGCCCTTTTTCTATGCACACTCATATTGATAGGTTATTTCTTTTCGAAGAAAAACCGAAATATTGAAGATTATTTCGTTGCCGGACGCTCTATGCCAGGCTGGCTCGTGGCAATTGCTGCGACCGGGACGTCCATCAGCGCGGGAACTTTTGTCGGCTCTCCCGAACTGGGTTTCAATACCAATCTGACCTATATAATGAACCTCGTCGGAGCGATATGCGGGGGACTGCTTGTGGCGGCGTTCATACTTCCAAGGCTCTATAACGCAAGGACAATCACCATCTACGGTTTCATCGGTGAACGTTTCGGAGAGACTTCCAAGAGGGCGACCTCGGTGATGTTCCTGCTCGGTCAGCTCTTCACCTCCGGCAGTCGTCTGTTCATAGCGGCGATAGCCATAAGCGTAATAGTTTTCGGCAATATCCAGTTCCAGTTTATGGTATGGAGCATCGTCATACTCGGAATAGTTTCGACTTTCTACACTATGATGGGCGGAATCAAAGGTCTGCTCTACATCGATACCTTTCAGACCCTGCTGATGATATTCACCGGCATACTCGCCCTTGTCCTCGTGGCCTGTGACCTGAATTCCGTTGATTTCACTCAGTTGTGGAATCTGCTGACCGACGGGGGAATGGTCAAGAATCCGGCTGTGGAGGGAGTTGTGCCAGGTATTGCGGCTGACGGGCAGCTTATAGGCTGGAGCCGGGGGAGCAAACTTGAAATGTTTGACCCGAGTATAGATTTCAGCAAGCCCTATACTATAATAGGAGGACTTATTGGCGTCACAATATTTCGTGTTGCGCAGTTTTCCACTGACCACGAGTTCGTCCAGCGGCAGCTCGCCTGCAAGGACGTGAAAAAAGCCGGACGTTCGCTGGTCGCCTCCCAGTTGATTACCCTCCCGACAGTTCTCATCTTTCTCGGAATCGGCTTGCTTCTTTATGTTAAATACATCACTGACCCTTCCGCGGATGGCGCTTTGAGCGAAGGATTTTTCAGCGATGCCCGCGACATTTTCCCGCAATACATCAAAAACCACATTCCCGTAGGAGTGCGTGGACTGATGATTACAGGGCTGCTCGCCGCCGCTCTTTCGAGTTTCAATTCAGCGATTAACTCGATGGCGTCAAGTTTCGTCTCCGACCTTTATCTCCCGATCCGGGAACAGCGCCGCGGAATCGGGGTTTCGGATTCACAGCAGATGGCATCCTCCCGTTGGGTGGTGGCTCTGATGGGCACAATGCTGACACTTTTCGCTATACTCACCTGCGTGATGCAGCAAAGCAGCGGACTCAATCTCGTGGATTTCGCAACCGGAGTTATGTGCTTTGCCTATGTCGGTATGCTTGGTGTTTTCTTGACAGCCATCTTCACCAAAAGGGGAAATACGGCGAGTGTGCTTTCGGCTTTGATTGTCGGGCTTATAATCGTGATTCCATTGATGTTTCAGAAATCATTTTTCGGGCACAACTACATCGCGTGGACATGGTGGTGTCCTTTGGGAGCTGTTGTGACCACTGCCATTTGTCTTCTCGGTAAGCCCGCTAAGGGGAGTGCGGCCAAACTTCGTTAAATTTTACTAAAGCATTCATTTAGTAACCCTGTTCTGGATATTTCGTGTCGGAAAATTTTTGTTTTCCGGCACGTTTTCTTCTTATTATCATCGATGTAAATCGTTATACATAAATTTGTTTTGCGTTTAGTAAAACCGAATTCATATATTTGCGCATACAAACCGGCAAAGCTTTTTCGGGCTTGTTTCAGAAGCCGGTGGACAGAAACTAAAAGGCGAAAATATGAAAAAACGTCTGATTTCATCTGGAGTGACAATTGCCGATGTGGCTGAGGCTGCCGGCGTGTCCGTGTCGCTGGTTTCGTTTGTGCTGAACGCAAAGAGAGGGCCTGACGGGGAGTATATGTGTTCTGCATCAAGGGCTACAGCAGAAAAAATCGTCGAAACCGCTACAAGACTCGGCTACCATAAGAATATGGCGGCGTCCGCTTTGCGCACGGGTTACAGCAAGACACTCGGCATAGTTGTCGCAGACATCTCCAACTCCTTTTTCGGAGATATATGCAGAAACATCGAGAACCTTTCTTCGCAGGAGGGCTACCTTTCGCTCTTTGGCAGTTCCGACGACAATCCGGAGAAAATGTGTCAGATAGTCCGGAAATTCATTTCTTCCGGAGTTGACGGACTGATTGTCGCTCCTTGCGCGCATACGGAGAAGGAGATTTCTAAAATCGCGAAAAATTCGGTTCCGGTCGTATTGATAGATCGGGACCTTCCGCTGGCACAGGGAGTGGGACGGGTTATGCTCGACAATGAGTCGGCCGGAAGGCAGGCCACCCGGCATCTGATAGACAACGGCTACAAGAAGATAGAGATGGTCAGATACCGCACGGACATCCCGACCATACTCCAGCGTTTCTCTGGCTACCGTCATGAAATGGAGGATAACGCTCTGGGAATGTATGTCAGGGACAATGTCGTCAATGCCGAGACCATAAGAGAGGAGGTGACCGATGTCATCAAGGACGCACGCGAACGCGGTACGGAGGCCTTGATTTTCCCTTCCAATATGCTGACAGTCGAGGGGATCGCGGCAATCGTTGATCTCGGCTACAAGATTCCCGACGACATAGCAGTTGTCGGTTTTGACCAGGAAGACCACGCGGGGGTGTATAATCCCAAATTGAGCTATGTCTATCAGCCTACGAGACTTGTGGCCAAACATTCATTTGAAATGCTCCATTCGATGATTACCGGAGAAGAGGAACCGAAGTTCAAGATGCTCGACCCGAAATTTGTGACAGGTCTGTCTTCTTCGTCTCCAAGGGGGCGCAGGACGGATTCCATACTGCTTTGTGGCTCTTCTTTCGACAATCTCGGCGGATGGATTTCAGATTCCCAGTTTATGGACCAGATGGGTTCGAGTTGCCTTCTGGCGCACGGGTTGGGCAGGCCTGTCTCAGATGCCTCCACATCTTTTAGAGTGGAGGTTGATGGGGATTACAACATCTTTGTCCGGACTCGCAACTGGACAGCGGCCTGGTCAGACAAACCTACTCCAGGCATCTTCTCAGTCTCTGTTGACGGCCAAATCATCGACTGCGTTTTTGGCGGAGGTTCTTCCGAATGGCATTGGCAGCACGGAGGAAAACTACATCTTGAACGTGGCGGTCACAGCCTCTCGGTTCACGATTTGACCGGATTTGACGGTCGTTTCGACTCTATCCTGCTTACACTCGGACACGGCGCCCCGGTCGAGGACATCGCAAGTCTGAGGAATCAGCTTCTCGGTCTGCCTGTCTTGCCGGAAGACAGGGGCAGTTTTGATTTTGTTGTCGTAGGAGGCGGAGTTTCCGGGATGTGTGCGGCCCTTTCCGCTGCCAGGTTGGGGCTGAAAGTCGCTCTGATTCAAGACCGCAAGATTCTTGGCGGAAACAACTCTTCGGAAGTCCGCGTGGGGCTCGGTGGCCGTATAAACATAGGCCCATACCCTTCACTAGGCTATCTTCTCAACGAATTTGCCCCATCCCGCAAGGGTAATGCCCGTCCTGCAGAAATTTATGAGGACGAAAAAAAGATGGACATCATCCTGAGGGAAAAGAACATAAGTCTCTTTATGGGCTATCGGGTCACCGATGTTGACAAAAAGGATTCCGACAGAATCCGGAGCGTCGTGGCGACCAATGTGGATGATTACCGCAGAATACGCATTTCCGGGCATTATTTCGCCGACTGTACGGGCGACGCGGTTCTTGCCTCGCTCGCCGGGGCTGAGTGCGTTATGGGACGCGAGGCCAAGTCCAAATATGGAGAGCCGTCTGCGCCGGATATTGCCGACGGAGTCACTCTTGGGGCTTCAGTGCAGTGGTATTCAGAGGAAATAGGGAATGAAACGGCCTTTCCTGATATTGATTGGGGACTTGACATTGATGAGGAAAGTGCCCAAAGAGTCCGCAGAGGGCAGTGGTATTGGGAGGTCGGTATGAATGACGATCAGATACGGGACTGCGAGAAAATCCGGGATTATGGAATGTATGTGGCCTACTCTAATTGGGCATATCTGAAAAACCGTTCTCCGTTCAAGGAGGAGTATGCACAAGCGGAACTGAAGTGGCTGTCCTATTACGCCGGAAAGCGTGAGAGCCGCAGGATTATGGGAGAGTTTGTGCTGACTGAAAATGATTTGCGGAATTTTGTTATGTATGATGACGGATGTGTGGCGACATCTTGGTACATTGACAATCACGAGCCTGATCCTGATAACGCCCGCCGCTATCGAGACCCTTGGCTGAGCCGTGGATGTCTTACTCCTTTGGGATTCTATCCATTGCCGTTCCGTTGCTTATACAGCAAGGATGTAAAAAACCTGTTCATGGCCGGGAGAAACATTTCTGTGAGCCACATTGCACTTGGTACGACAAGGGTTATGCGTACCTGCGCTATGATGGGTGAGGTTGTCGGGATGGCGTGTGCGGTCTGCCTTGAGTTTGGGGTAGATCCACATGAGATTTATTCGAAGCATTTTGATCGCCTCCGTGAACTGATGAACAAGGGAACGGGTGATCCGAACAGACCATACACTCAGATATATACTTTGATTGATACAACGGCCGAACGCCGGGAGGACTGCTGAATGAGTATGAAAAACCACATAATAGATATGGACTATAAGTTTTTGATACCTGTGCTGCTGACTTTTTTCGTATGCTCCTGCGAAGAGAGAGCGTTGCCTGCGTACCTTGATGTCTCGAAACCTGTTGAGGCTAGAGTTGAGGATGCGCTCTCCCGTATGACAATGGAGGAAAAGGTGGCAGTGCTTCACGCGCAGGCCCGTTTCTGTTCTCCCGGTGTTCCGCGTCTTGGCATACCGGAACTGTGGTTTACGGACGGACCGCACGGAATACGTGCAGAGGTACAATGGGACAATTGGACTTCGGCCGGCTGGACAAGCGATTCCTGCACAGCCTATCCGGCGCTCACGGCGCTTGCCGCCACATTCGACCCTACTCTCGCCTATGACTATGGTGTGGCGATAGGGGAGGAGGCTCGCTATCGGAATAAGGATGTACTGCTTGGTCCCGGCTGCAACATTTGCCGGACACCTCTCTGTGGACGGAATTTTGAGTATATGGGGGAGGACCCTGCTCTCGCCTCCGCGATGGTAGTTCCCTATGTCAAGGGCGTTCAGGAACAAGGTGTGGCCGCGTGCGTAAAACATTTTGCGCTCAATAATCAAGAACTGCATCGCCACACCACAAACGTGATTGTCAGCGACAGGGCTTTGAACGAAATTTATTTGCCGGCTTTCCGCGCTGCCGTGGAGGAAGGCGGTGCCTGGGCGATAATGGGTGCCTATAATCTCTTCGATAACGAGCACTGCTGCCACAACTCCCGTCTTTCAAGGATTCTTAAGGAAGATTGGGATTTTGACGGAGTTCTCATAAGTGACTGGGGCGGGACGCACGACACGGAACAAGCTATCATCAACGGTCTTGATATGGAATTCGGGACTTGGACGGACGGATTGATGGTGGGGAAAGGAAACGCCTATGACAAGTTTCACCTGGCACAACCATATCTTGAACGGCTCAGAAGCGGGGAGGCGTCGGAGGATGTGCTGGACGGAAAAGTCAGAAGGGTTCTCCGCCTGATGATGCGGACCTGTATGTCGGGGAATCGCGGGTGGGGCCGCTTCACCTGTCCCGAGCACTCTGCGGCGGCGCGAAGGATTGGCGCTGAGAGCATAGTCCTGCTCAAGAATGAGGGAAACCTGTTGCCTCTTCATCACCGAAGGATTCTTGTGGTGGGGGAGAATGCCGTCCGAAAGATGACTGTGGGCGGTGGAAGTTCGTCTCTCAAGACAAAGTATGAAGAGAGTCCTCTTGACGGACTTCGTACAGCCTTGCCCGATGCGGAAATAGTATATGTCCCCGGCTATTCGTCTTCTGCTTCTGTAGATGAAAAAGACGCATTGGATGCGGCGACAAAGGCGGATGTCGTTGTGTTTTTTGGCGGACTGAACAAGGATAAGTACAATGATGCTGAGAGTTATGACAGAGAAGACTGGCATCTGCCGTATGGGCAGGATTCCCTTATCCTAAAGCTCGCAGCCGTGAATCCTTCCCTTGTTGTTGTCAACATCTCGGGCAACCCTGTCGCAATGCCGTGGGCGGAGTATGTCCCTGCCATAGTTCAGGGATGGTATCTCGGAAGCGAGGCGGGAAACAGCCTTGCGGATGTCTTGACCGGCCGTGTAAATCCTTCAGGGCGGCTTCCGTTCACTATTCCGGTGAGACTTGAGGATGGTCCGCTTAGGGATGTGTCTCAATATCCGGGAATCCCGCGCGGCGATGCCTCCGACAAGAACACAATCTGGGACGAGACCTATTCGGAAGACCTTTATGTCGGCTACAGATGGTATGAAAAGAATGGAATTGAACCGTTGTTCCCATTCGGACACGGCTTGAGCTACACCTCCTTTGAATATGGCAGACCGAAGATCTCAGGGACGGAATTGAGATTTTCAGTCACAAACTCCGGACAACTTGCCGGGGCGGAGGTCGTTCAGGTTTATGTCGGTCTTCCGGGAAATGACCGTCCGGTCAAGGAACTGAAAGCTTTCAGAAAAGTCTTCATCGAAGCGGGAGAGACCATTGATGTTTCAATGAAGATTGATGCTGAGAAACTTAGACAATACGATGACGGTTGGATTTTGCCGCGGGGAGAATACAAAGTTTTCATTGGGTCATCGTCTACTGACATAAGATATTCAACAACCATTAAACTTTAGTTATAATGAAAAGAACAACACTATTCTTGTTTTGCGCTGCGTTGCTCCTATGCTCTTGCGTGCGGGAGAGCGAACCCGACAGCAATGTCAAGGCTGTTGTGAAACTCTCAGTCAGCGACATCCTCTCTTCTTCTGCGACAATCACAGTCGAGAGTAGACAGGAAGATGTCACCGGCTATCTTTTGCTGCCACCTCAGAAATATGACGATGTCGCGCCCTACCTCTCTATGGACGCTATCGAAAAACTGGCAATTATAAAGGATAAGGCCCAAAAGCAGGAAAGCCTGACTCCATTGCGAGTTCAAGGTCTGAAACCCCGGAACAAGTACTTCGTCGGAGTTGTGGGTGTCGATTCCGGAGGTGAGATCATCACAGCGCCGGTCTTCACCACATTCGAGACCGTAACGCTAAATACGGCCCTTTCCACTGTATATGAGGGGCGTACTCCGGAGGGAAAATACGCTTTCAAGGCGAAGCTGTCTCCGGATCCTTCCACTGTGAAATACAAATATGTATTTGACGGAAAGTATATTGCCTCCACGGCTGCGGAATTGCGGGAACTTCTCTTGAGCTCTTCTCCGGATGTGAAGACCGCCACTGAGGCTGTCGAAGTCGGAATTGAGTCGGAGACCAAGAAGGTGATGCTTGCCGCCCTGCCTTTTGATTTGGACGGGAATGAAGGACAACTCTCCTCACTGCTCTCTGCGGGAGATATGACCCTTGTGACTGTGGATATTGACGGAGTGCAGACCCTTGAGTCCACAGAGGAAGACGACAATGTCTATGAGGGTATAGTGAATGTGCCTTCAACAGCCGAATTTACTGTGACCATAAGCGGCGAGCAATATGGCTTCTTGTCTTGGTCCGGAGTCGGAGGCGTGGGCAGTTTCACAGAGAAATATAATATCGCCTATCCTCCGGTTGGCCTGAATGCCGCTCAGAACGGCACCCGTCCTCTTTCCTATTCAGTTTCCAAATCCATAGGACGAATGGCGAAGATTTCAGACGGCGGCAACAAATTCTGGATTTCATTGGGAGCTCCGGCTAAATTATTTGTCCGCATAGACCTTGGCAATGCCGACGGCATTCCTCGCTATTATTTCCGTCTTCCGGATGAGGAGAATGTGATTCTTTATGAGTCTTTCGACCTTTTTGCCTATTCCGGGGATTATATGAAACCGGCTAACGGCTGCGCTGTTCCGCTTGCGCTTGATAAGGTTGACGGCACAGAGCCGGGTACTATGCAGGCGTGGAATCTGACCAATGCCCAGGGCGCAAACAAAAACGAAGTCGGTTATGAAAAGACCTGGTTCGACTATCCTGAACAGTCGCACGGAAAAGTTCTCGCTCCTGAGGCTTATATCCGTAACCGCGACCTGTCCGGCTGGAAAATACTCAATGGCGGAGAACGAGTCGGAGCGTTGCAGCTTTCCGTTTCCGGCACGAATACATTCGGACAGCTTGAAACTCCGGAACTTTCATCTTTGACAGAGAGTACCAATCTCAAACTTGAGCTCGATTTGGCGAGGTTCTCCGGCGCATCCAAAAACCGCATCGCAGTTCGAGTGGTGGGCGGCGGCAGTTTTAGCCGCGGAGAGGTCACGGTGGACGGAAAGAGCAAAAAGACTCTGACTGTCTCAGGAAATGAATTTCTTGTAGGCTACGAAGCTGATGTCTGTCCTCCGACTGTTTCCAACGGCACTGTGGACAAGCCTGTTTCCCATTTTGTTTTCGACATTTCCGGTGCAGTATCAACGACAAAAATCGTCATCGACACCTCTGTGGACGCCAATGAGAAGGGGGACAATGCCAATGCGTCGCGTTGTTTCGTCTTTGAACTGAAACTCAGCAAATTATAAAAAATGAAGGCTATGAAAAAGTTGATTTATATGGTTTTGGTCTTGAGTCTGATTCCTCTGGGACTTCGTTCTCAAGACAAATACACCGGGCGAGTTCTTGCGAGCGACAATACTCCGATAGTGGGTGCTGCCGTGATTATAGAGGGAACGACTGACGGAGTCGCCACCGATGTGGACGGAAAATATGAGATTAGGGCTTTGCCGGGGCAGAAACTGCTTGTTTCTTGCATAGGCTTTTCTGATGCCCGCAAGACTTTGGGGACGCAGACCGTCGTCGATTTCGTGCTTGAGGAAGACACAACCTTCCTCGAAGAAGTGGTGGTGGTCGGCTACGATGTCCAGAAAAAAGTGAATCTCACAGGTTCGGTATCATCCCTCTCCGCAGGACAAATCGAGACTCGGCCTGTTGCTACCGCAGCAAATGCTCTTCAAGGTCTGGCTGCAGGAGTCACGGTCACGAACCAGTCCGGCAATCCCGGTTCTCCAGGGAGCTCAATCCGTGTCCGTGGTATCGGAACATTCGGAGGCTCAAGCGCTTCGCCTCTCGTACTTGTTGACGGAGTGCAGGGCAGCATTGACGATGTGGACCCTTCCCAGATTGATAAAATTTCTGTTCTGAAAGATGCGGCATCATCCTCAATCTACGGCTCAAGGGCAGCCAACGGTGTGATACTCATAACAACCAAGCGCGCTCCGAAAGACCGTTTCTCTTTGAGTTACAGAGGTTATGCCGGCTGGTCATCCCCGACCGATATCCCGAAACTCGTAGGCGCGGAGGATTATATGCGCCTGAGCCGTGAAGCTTCACTCAATGATGGAGATACCCCTTTATATTCCGAAGAATACATCGCAAGATATATGGACAACCATCGCGTGGACCCGGATTCATATCCTATAACCAAATGGCAGGAGAAAGTTCTCAACGGAAACGGATTCACCCACAGCCACGCGCTTTCTTTCAATGCCGCATCGGGTAAAATACGCAATAACGCATCCTTCGGCTATCTCAATCAGAACGGTATCATCAAACGTCAGAACTATTCCCGTTTCACTCTTCGCGACAATATGACAATCGACGTGAACGAGCGTCTCAACGTAAAATTTGATTTTGCGACGAATTTCGGACGGCGTAATGCTGTTCCTCTTGCCGCGAGCCTTTTCAATATGATGAATACCCGTGACCCTCTGATTCTCACGCAGTGGTCCAGCGGTGACTATGCTCCGATGACCGGGGGCTCTACGAATATCCTTCCGGTGACAGACGGTGAGGGCGGACAAAAGAGAGTGGACAATCTCAGGATAAACGGTGCCGTTTCGCTGAGCTGGTCTCCGTGGAAATGGCTGACTCTGGAGGGAAAAATCGCTCCTCGTCTGGCTGTGTCACACACCCACCTTTTTGAGGACGTGATTCAGTATGCCTCAGATGCTTACGGTTCGCAGTCTCCTGTGAAGAGCCGTCTGTATAATGAACTGACGGAGTCCCAGACGCAGAACTTCTATATGACTTACCAGGGCACGGCTTCCTTCCATCAGAAATTCGCTGATGCGCACGAGATGAAAGTCCTTTTGGGAGTTTCGCGTGAGACTATGAGCCAGAGGTATTATTCGGCTTCAAGGCAGAGTCTTCCATATCCCGACTATCCCGTGCTTAATGTAGGTGCCGAGGACGAGACGATGTCCAATGCCGGCACAAGGTCGGAATGGGCTCTCCAGTCATTCTTCGGAAGGGTTAATTACAATTATAAGGAGAGATATCTCATTGAAGGAAATATCCGTTTTGACGGTTCGTCAAGATTTGCCAAGGGTAGACAGTGGGGTATATTCCCTTCTGTTTCAGCAGGTTGGAGAATAAGTGAAGAACCTTGGATGACAAGAGCAAAAAAGACTCTCACCGAACTCAAACTGAGGGCATCCTACGGACAGTTGGGCAATCAGAACATAAGTTCGTCAAATTATCCTTTCGCGGAGCAGCTTGCAATGGATGTATATTCCGTAAACGGAGTGCTTGTGCCTATTGCCTACAGAAACACTCTTGCAAACGAAGACATCACTTGGGAGACCTCCGAGATGTTCGATATCGGCTTCGATGCGGCGTTTTGGAATAAATTCAGCCTGACTGCCGATTTCTATCTGAAGAATACCCACGGGATTCTGATGACTCTCAACATCCCGCTCTCTACCGGTCTCAACGCCCCATATCAGAATGCCGGCGAGGTCAGGAACATAGGCTGGGAACTCAGTGCGGGCTATCACGACAGTTGGGGAGACTTCCGCTTCGGGATAGATGCGAACCTCTCCGACGTAATCAATAAAATTACGGATATGAAGGGGCAGTATGAGAGCCGCAGCAACGGGATTATCCGTAATCAGGAAGGCTCGTCAATCAATTCCATCTACGGACTTCAGTGCATCGGGATGGCACGTACACAGGAGGAAGCCGACTGGGTGAACATTAATCTGAGGCAGTATGGAAAAGACATAAAGCCGGGAGACCTCATCTATGCGGACACCACGGGGGACGGGGTTGTGACGGATGCGGACAAGACCGTCATCGGCAGCACAGTACCTCGCTATACCTATGGGGCGACACTCTCCTTCGGCTGGCGGGGGCTGGATTTCAGCGCTTTCTTCCAGGGCGTCGGCAAAGTGGATTCCTATCTGAGTTCCTACTTCGTGCAGCCTTGCATCAACGGAGGTACATTCCGCACGGAACATCTTGACCGCTGGACGGTGGAAACCCCGGACGGATTCTATCCGAGAATGTCCTACAAGAGTGAACACAACCGCCAAGTCTCTTCGTTCTGGATGAGGAACGCCTCCTATCTCCGGCTCAAAAACCTCACTCTGAGCTACTCCCTGCCGGAAAAAATACTCAAGAAATGTGTCAAAAAGGTCTCATTCTTCGCTTCTGCCGAGAATCTGTTCACCTTTACGAAATTCTATCAGGGCTATGACCCGGAGGTCGGCTATGACCCTAATGCCCGCGACGGCGTTTCACTTGGAGCTGTCGCAGACAACTATCCGCAGGTGAAAACCTACACATTCGGTGTTGAACTCAAATTCTAAGAAACGATGAAAAAGACATTTATATTTTTCCTTATGGTTCTTATGAGCCTTGGGTGCAGCCTTGACAAACATCCGCTCAATGGTCCATCGACAGTCGGATTTCCTTCTTCAGAGGAGGAGGCAACGGCTGGAACTTATGCCGCCTACCGGGCTGTCGCGACCAATTACGGTCATCTCACGGCAGGTTGGTGGAGAACCATCGACTGCATCAGCGATATAGGCACCGGACGTATTGCCAGCGCTGCTGTCCTCCAGCTTACCACATCCACCATTTCAACAGAAAACAAATGGATTGTGTCTTTCTACAAATACTCCTACATCGCAATCGGACGTGCGAACTATGTGCTCGACGGACTCGACAATCTCTCCGGCAAGGTTCCCGAGTCCACGATAGCGTCCCTCAAGGCGGAGCTCCTATGTATCAGGGCTTTCTGCTACGACCAGCTTGTACAGTACTATGGTGCTGTTCCTTACATCGACCACGCCCTGTCCCTCAAAGACAAGAGCTATCCGAGAATGGCGAAGGAGGAGATTGTATCCCGGCTTCTGGAGGATTTGGACGACGCCCTGATTGACGCCCTTCCTCTTGTGTGGCCTTCATCCGAAGGAAACGCCCGTTTCAGCCGGGCAGCCGCATATATGCTCAAGGCGAGAATTTGCCTGAACCACGCCACTCATTCCAACGGCTATTATGAAAAGGCTGCCGAATATGCCGACAAAGCTATAGCCATTGCACATTCAAACGGCAGCAAACTTGCGGAATATGACCTTAAATACTATCCGACCCACGCGGACGGCGAGCCAAACTGTGCCCTCTTCGCTTATGCAGGCGAAAACGACCCCGAGTGGCTCTGGTCTCTCCAATACAACGACCTGACCACAGATCTTTTGACTATCAATGTCTATTACATCGCGCCCCGGACACTCAACGGAGCATCTTGGATGGGACCTTCTCAGGCATTTATAGATGCGATTCAATGCACTGACGGAAAACACATCACCGAGTCACCGCTCTACGATTGGCAAGACCCGTGGAAAAACCGCGACCCGAGGCTCGACCTTTTCTGTGTGCGTGACAATTCCCGTACTATGGGAGTGGAATACTCGCTTGACGTCACTAGGGAAAAGGTACATGACTACATGGCCGGAACTGATATCGCCAATTCCAATGTGGTAGGGAATAAAAGCGAATATGGTCCCAACGGAACTAAAGGTCCCGGAGGTTATCTTTGGCGCAAAGGGTATGACAACGCCTTTTACGGAGCCATCACCGGAGGTTCTCGCGAACAGACCAAGGATGCGATTAACAATGGCGTTTTCCGCTTGAGCGAACTCTATCTGATTGCTGCCGAGGCGAGGATTGAAGCCGGAGTGGAACTTGATGTGGCAAAGGAGTATATAGACAGAATCCGCCGCAGGGTGAATATGCCTGATGTCGTGGCCACGGATCAGGCGGGTCTTCGCAGTGCGCTGAGATATGAACGTATGGTGGAGCTTTGCAACGAAGGTTTCCGCTGGTATGACTTGCGTCGCTGGGGAATTGCCGAAAAGGCTATGGACCGTGATATTATGGCTCCGGGACAATCATCTGCCAAGGCTCCCCGCAATTTCATTTCCAATGCAAAGCCAAGCATAGACTCCGACTGCATCGTGAGCTACTCTGCTGATACCTGGGACGGCAAGCCGAGCAATCTGAGAAAATTCAGCACCTATGTCTTCACTACCGGCAAGGATGAGTTCTGGCCGATTCCGAAGTCCGAACTGGACTCCAACGAGGCTATGGAACCATCCGACCAGAATCCGGGGTATTAGAAACAGTTTATTTTTTCATGTTTCTAGAAATCTTTTCGTTAGAAAACTTCGCAACAATGACTAAAAATTCAGATATGGAAAAGAAAAGAAATTATGAACCTCCTCTTATGAATGAGTTTGGTTTCAATTCAGAAAACGGTTTTGCCATAAGCGGGGACCACAATGCTGATTGTGAGGGCGTGAGTGAAACGAACTATCAATGGTCATAAATATGATGAATGTTATGAGAAAAATACTGCTACTTGTCCTTTTTTCTGTCCTGCCTTTTCTTGGAGCCTGCGAAAAACCTTCTTCGGGGCTTAACCTCAGCGGAATCAGCTCTCCTGTGAGCGGAAGAATCACTTGGTCGGACGGGACTCCGGCTGTCGGGATTCAGGTCAGTGACGGATTTACGATAGTGCGCACAGACAAGGACGGGAACTATAAGATTCCTAAGCGCAACACATACGCATATTGGGTTTATTATTCGATACCTGCCGATGCGGAAATCGCAGTAGGTGAGAACGGTCTGCCGCTTTTTGCACAGAAACTCGACCCAAAGAAAACTGAATATAATTTCAGTCTGAAAAAAATCGCTGTCGAAAAGAAATTCCGCCTGCTCGCGCTCGGAGACCCTCAGGTGAAAGAGAAAAACAACGGAATAGGACGCTTTAACGCTGAAACTGCTCCTGACATAAGGGAATATGTGGCAGGAAAGTCTGGGGATATGCCGACATACGCCGTCACCCTCGGAGACCTCGTTCATAATGAGTGGAATCTCTATCCGGAAGTGACAAAGATGCTCTCACTTGAGAATCTCTCCGTGCCTTGCTTTCAGGTTATAGGCAATCACGACCACGAGTTTTCAGCCTCCGACCCTATCCCGGACCTTGTCGGACAGAGAAAGTTCGAGGCCGCGATGGGACCGGTGAACTACTCTTTCGACAGAGGAGATGTCCACATACTCGTGCTTGACAACATCGTGCATCAGGGCAAGAGCGAGACCTCCTGCAAGGAAGAACTCTGCGAGAGGGTGATGGAATGGGCGAGGACAGACCTTTCTGCCGTACCGAAAGAAAAGACCGTGGTTGTTTGTATGCACGCGGGTCTTGAGTACGCCGCTGCGCAGGAACTCTATGAAATTCTTGCGGGTTTCAACTATGCGAGGCTAATCGGCGGGCACAGCCACTACATCCATTATGCCATTGAGAAAGTCGCAGGTAAAACCATCTATATGGACGATGTCGGGACCACCAACGGAGTGGACTGGTGCGCGACGGTCTGCGGAGGAGGGGAGCCAATGGGCTATGCCTCCTATGAGTTTGAGGATGGAAAACTCAAAAGCCATATATACAAGGCTGTGGGGCATCCTGAGACATATCAGATAAGGCTCTACCATCCGGCGGATTTTCCGGAGTTTGAATATCAGGTCAAGAGCGACAAACCTCGAATCTATAAATTCGACGTTCCCGGAAATGACTATGTCGTAGCGAATATATGGAACGCCACGACTGAATGGAGTTTTGAAGTCTGGGAAGACGGAGCGAAAGTTTCGGACGCGCTTGTCCAAAAGAAAATGTACGATGCCTGGTCCTGCTGGTATTTCTACAAGGTCCTCGCTCGCAACACATACAGCTATTCCCGCAAACCTCAGCATATGTACTATCATAAACTGCACAATCCGGGGGCTTCGGACATCAAAGTGGTGGCACGTGACCCTTACGGACATACTTTCGAACAGACGGTCTTCACCACAAGGGCCGAGTCTGATTATCCCGCTCCTCCGGTGCACTGACCTTTTTAAGCTGTAGTTTCTAAACTTAAAATTTGTTGAAAATGAAAACACGAAATTTGATATTTACCTCCGGACTGTTCTTCTCTATGACGCTCGCATTGCTTTCATGTGCGAAAGTCCAGTCTCCGGAGCCATCCCCTGAAAGCCCGGCTGAAAATCAGGAACAGTCCGGAAAAATTGAAATGGAATTCTCCGCCATAAGCGAAGCCGGGACAAAAACCGCGCTTGGAGAACTTTCCGGAGGACTACGTCCCATAACTTGGGTGAAAGATGATGAAATAAAGATATACTTCAACGAATCGTTCACCACCTCGAAAGCTCTTTCAGATGGTGCCACAACCACTTTCAAGGCAAATGTGGATGAAGCCCCGGCCTATTATGCGGTCTATCCTTCTTCTGCGGAAAGTTCCCTTACAGAAGGAAGTGTCAGCGTGACAATACCGGCAAAACCTGTGGCCTCAAAAGATTTCGGTTCCATCCATTATGCGGCTGCAATTGCCAAAGACGGGAATCTGTCCTTCAAGAATCTCTGTGGATTCATACGTTTTGAAATACGGAATCCTGAAATCCGAAGCCTGATTATTCGTGGTGCCGGTGATCAACTGCTCGCCGGAAAAGTGAGCGTAAGCTTTGATGAGAACGGAAATATCGGGACTCCGAGCATATCCGGAGGAAATTCGAGGATTATTGCCACTGTTGCCGGGGCGGGAGTATATTATATTCCTGTGCTCCCGGGAATCAATCTTGCGAATGGCGTCGGTTTCCGTTTCTATAAGGAAGGGAAAGTGGTTTCAGCCAATGCTATCGAGACCGGAGTTTTCAGCCTCACGCCTCTTTCGGTCAGCCGCAGTGGGATTGTGGACCTCGGGTGCATTGACGAGCGGATTGTGACAGACTGGTATATTGCTCCGACTGCTCAAGGCACGGGTGACGGACTGTCTGCGGAAAATGCTGCAGCGGGAGTTACATTCCTCAGGAGACTTCTTGCGCAGGATGACACCAACGACAAGACCAAGGACGGTTTGGCAAAGGGCTATGGCTGCATCGGAGTCAAAGTTCACGCGGCTGCGGGAGAATATGATTTTGGAGGAGAAGAAATTGTTGTCGCTTGGCCCGGACATACTTCGGCAGTGGGTACGACCATAGAAGGTGCTCCCGGAACTCTGTTCAAAAACAGCGGCAACTCCCGCTTTTTCAATCTCGGGGCCAAGGCCGCATTGACTTTCAATAATCTGCGCTTCACGGGCGGCAAGGCTGATATGGGCGGCGCTCTGTATCTTGGCGGAGACAATGCCGCGATAAAATGTGACGGATGCGTATTTGACGGGAATCTCGGCAGTGCCGTCTATCTGAACCATGCTTCGGCTTCCGCTTGGTTTAATTCCTGTGTATTCACGGGGAACAATTCAACTCCGAACAGCGAAAGCCAATATGTCGGACGGGCAGTTTTGACAGAGATTGGGGCTGCGACTTTCTTCAATAATTGTACTTTTGGGGAACAGGTGGCTTCCGAAAAATGTTTTGGCGACGTTAATATTCATTCGGGAAAACTGATTTTTGCCAATTCGACGATGATTGGTTCGGCTTCGGGCGGAATTTTGCGGGTTCACACGGGAGGTGGAAACGCTTTGTATCTGAATAGTCTTGTCATAAACAAGAAGGATCCGAAGGCAATAAACTATAATAGTAAAAAAAGCACATTCATTTCCCGTTATGTGATTTCCGGAACGCCGCAAAACAAATACAAAACATATATTGACGGTACTCCTTCCGACACAGACATAGCATATGTCAAATACGCCGACATCGGCAGTCCGGCTTTCGACGAGACTGACTTGGTCTATAAATGGGACGGAAAACTCACCGGCTACGACAAGAGAATTTCAGCGACAGACGCAGCGGAACTGATAAAGACATCAAGCCCTGAATTCCACTCTTGGTTGAACAGCATAAACGCGCTTGACAGGGACCAACTCGGAAATCCGCGCAGCCCAAACAACCGTCAGGGCTCCTGGTGTGGAAACTGAATAATCCTATATAAACTACCTTGAAAAACTTCTTGGATTTCTGCCTTGCCTGTCTCAGGCATAGCAGAAATCCAAATTTTTTGTATTCAAGTTCTCCGGATTCGTCATTTGTCAGTATCCTTCAAAATGTACTTTGAACTTTGCGCTGTTTTTTCAAACTGTGGCTTTGAACTTCGCTATTTATGCGTCAATGTGATTTCAGGAAGAATTATCGCAGTTTCGAGATATTTGGAGGCTCCGTTTGTTTTGTCGGGATTCTCATAGTGCCAAAAAAGAAGGAAACGGATTTTGGCGGATGAAATATCGTAACCACGATTTCGGAGGAGTGATAATTTGTTTCTGAAAGCCTCTGAAAATCTCGCTACCGGTTGGGAATAGCCGTTGGTCGTTGTGTATATACGGTCCTCAATCACATTGAGGGCATCTCCGGAGCGGAGTTTTGATATTAAAGCCGACTTGCCTTTGAAAAAGTCAAGATACAGGTCTTTGTGAGACAGGTGTAGAAGAATCTCGTCAGGTTCAGGATAAGAGTTGTAATCATTCTCAATAGCCGTTCCTTGGATTTCTGCGAAAACATTTCCGTCAAAATGAATGGACAGATTTGTCTTTGCCCTTGTGATGCCGACATATATGGCGCGCTTTTCCTTGTCTGTGAGTTGTTTAATATCCTTGAGTACAAGGAATACATTGTCAAATTCACGTCCTTTTGACTTATGTATTGTCGAGACTACTATTTCGTCTTTTTCCGCATTTTGGAAATCTCCGATTTCTGATTCGCAGAGGAAATTGAAAAGATCGGACATATACCTGTTTTGCGGATATTCTTTTTCAAATGCGCCGATGCATGTTTGGACGATGTCAAGACTCTCACTTGTGGAATACCTGCTTTCCACGGAATTCTTTGTATGTTCCCAAACAGTCTCAGGAATAATAGTGGAGCAATTGGAATTCAGTTCCGCATAGAAATCGTGAAGCTCTGCCAAATCAAAAAGCCTGAAACCTTCATTTGATTGAATCAGACGGGCTTTCAGTCCTCTTTGATTGAGCATTGCGGATATCATAAGCGCATCGTCATTGGTCACGGTCAGCACAGCTGTGCATCCCGGAAGCCCTTGTTCGAGAATGTCATTTACTACGGCCTGTCCGTAACTGCACGGGGTATGACGTACAATCCTTACTTTTCCCTCGCGTTCAGCGACTGCCCGAATTGCTTCAGTTTTCAATCGGTACTTGATTGTACGGGCGAAAGTATTTGCCAAATTAATGACAGAACTCCCGCTTCTGAAATTGTCGAGCATATTATAAACGGTGGCCTTAAAATCATTTATTAACATTCCCATATATTTCGAGTCAGAACCACGGAACTCATAAATATTCTGGTCATCATCGCCTACCGCAACGACACGAATGTCGTCATTGTTACGAATCAGTTCGCGTACAAGCGCAAATTCATCCTCTCCCATATCCTGTGCTTCGTCAATCACAAGGATGGATTTTGTAATCCGACTTCTTTCGACCTGACTGCCCATTATCGCATTGACAGCTTTGTTTACGACATTTTCCGAGTCGTCGATAGAACCGATTCTACCCAAAAGGTCAAAACAATAGGAGTGAAAAGTCCGGATTTCCACATATTCTGCCGCATTGCCAATCAAATCTCTGAGTCTTTTGCGGAATTCAGTGGCTGCGGCTCTGGAAAAGGTCAGCATCAAAAGTTGTTCGGACTTCACGTCTTCCATAAGAATCAATGAGGCAAGTTTTCTCACGAGTACATAAGTCTTTCCGCTTCCAGGACCTGCCGGCACGACAATGAAACGTGAATCCTTGTCATTGATTATAGCCGACTGGGATTCTGTGAGACTGCCGAATATTTCCCGATACTTTTTCGGACTGACGTTCCTGTCCAATTCTCCTTGTTCGCGACTGTCGAAATATTTCTTGACAAATGCCTTGAAATCCATCACAAAGTAGTCGTGGACAAACTCCAAAGCGGCTCTTTCGTCAGACACCATCATATTGGCATATTTCCCCACGATGTGAATCTGTTGAATGCGCTGCCGATAGAAAGCGTCTAGATTCATATAATCCTCTTTCCTATAGCGACTTCTGTTGTCGTGATTGAGCCTTTCAATCTGAAGTTTGTTATATAGGACCATAAATCCGCCTTCAATACTCATAATTCCGATTTTGGCGAGATAGAGAAGTGTATCTTCGACGTCCTGAATACCTGCCTTGATGTCGTTGAAAATTGAAATCTCCCTGTTGAAGTCTTCCATAAGTCCCACAAGGGAGAATTGTACGAAAACTTCATTCGACAGAACGTCACGAACGCCAATATTTCGGAATCTCTCAACTATGAAATGTGACAAACTACTTCTGAGTTCAAACTTTTTTTTGAAAATATTTGTGTCAATTTTAGGAATTATGTGGATATAGTCCTCTGAAAGTGACTTTTTCTCAATGTAATCCTTTATCGTCCAGTAAAAAAGCAGGGTCCGGATATCTTTTACATTGGATTTTGCGATTCCTACGGATTGTGCATTTTCGTTAAGTTCTTTTATTCCGTATTGTGTAGTCCCGGTGCTCTCTATTGCGGTAATGAGAAAACTCTCAAGAGAGAGCATCGCATCAAGTCTTGCAGAAAAAGACGGACGGAGATAAGCGGACATATCATCGTCTTTGGCGAGGATACCGCAAGCCTGCATCTTCTCAACTGCCCTGACGACTTTCCCTATTTCAATTCCGAGCATATCGGACAGGTAGTCAATCCTGGATTCGGCGGCGGTTGTTCCTGCCTTGGCACGGCTTCTTTCCGAAATCAGGGATTTGACAATGCGTACAGCATCCTGTTTTTCTTCTTCCGCAAAACTGTCGGATTTTCTGATGATTTCCGCAGCCTCATCCAGATTCTTTGGAACAATGCTTGTCGCATATATTCTCGGACTGTTCATACCGCGCTTTACATAGCCGGCATTTTCCAATGCGGCGATTGCGCTTTTTACCTTTGTCTCAACATCTCGGATTTCATCCCAACCTGCTTTGCGGGCTACTTCAAGGGCAGAAATACTGATTGTGTCGCGTTTTTGAGTCAAGCCTTTGATTGCTCTCCAAATCTGGTTTATTTCGCTGAATGTCAGTTTTGTCTGGTTGAGGAGAACAAAATGGCGGTTGAGGTCGTCATCATTAAACAGCACATAGCAATCCGCTTCCGAATGGACATCTCGTCCGGCTCTGCCTGCTTCCTGAATGTAATTCTCAAGAGAATCAGATATCTCAAAATGTACGACAAGACCGACGTCACTTTTGTCCACGCCCATTCCGAAAGCGGATGTCGCCACAATGATGCGCACCCGATCATTTATGAAATCGTCTTGATTCTGCACTTTTACCCTTGTATCCATCTGCCCGTGGAAGGCTCTCGCATTGAGCCCGTCCCGAACAAGTCTCGCCGCAATTTCTTCGGCCGCTTTTGTCCTTGTAACATAGACAATAGAGGGACAAGAGCTCTCTGAAAGAAGTTCCCTGAGTGTCTGATACTTTTCTTCTTTGTCTGCGCGGTACAAAACTGTGTAGTGCAGATTTGTTCGTGTTGCGTCTGTAGTGAAACGTTTGAGGCGGAGTCCGAGGTTATCGTAGAAATAGTCCGTGATGTCACTGATAACTTTCGGCTTTGCAGTAGCTGTGAAACAAGAAACCGGAATAGGATTCTCAAGACCTTTTGCCTCTTGAATGGATTTTATGAAATCTGCGATATGAAGATACTCAATTCTGAAATCCTGACCCCAAGCGGAGAAGCAATGCGCCTCGTCAATCACAAATCTGGATAAAGTCCGGGACATCAAAATCTTCTCGATTGTTTTTGAACGCAGTTGTTCCGGAGCAATATAGAGCATCGAAGCTTCTCCGTTCCTCACCCTTTCCAAGGCGTTTCTCCTTTCCACAGGCGAGAGAAGTCCGTTTATATACACAGCATCTGAAATACCTTTTTTCTCAAGATTTTCAACTTGGTCTTTCATCAGGGACTGAAGGGGTGAGATGACGATCGTAAGCCCTCTGACAGTTTCTCCTGTGACAAGAGAAGGCAGTTGGAATGTAAGAGATTTGCCGCCTCCGGTTGGGAAGATGGCAAGTAGGGATTCACCTTCAATCGCTGCGCGAACAGCATTTTCTTGGAGTGGTTCACCATTGAATTTTCGGAAATGTTCGTAACCGAACCATTTTTTCAATGCTTTTTCCGGATTAAAAGCAGAAGAACAGTACTCACAGTCCGACTTGCCACAATTCTTGTTTCTTAAGAGGTATATTATTTTCTCTACTGCGGGATAATTCTTTAAAACCCACGCAGGAGTTATTGAATTTCTGTCGCGAGTGAGAATGACTGCTGTCGCATATGCGAACTCAACGGGATGCTTTTTAACGAGGCTTTCGATTGCGGCATTGCTGCATACAAGGGAAGAAAGTGTCGTCAGAATGCTTTCCGATAGGCTCTTACGAAGAAACATAGGTCTCCATCCCGGTGAATAATCCGCAGATTTGTAGAAATCGTGAAAATGGGCGTCACCGGAAGTTAAATCATAATACAGCAATTGCCGCGATTCCGGAAGATTTCGGAATGCGATGATTTCGTCTTCGTATAGAATTCTTGCTTTCTTGGCATCACTTAGTGGATTGTTCAACTCTTCCGAATCAATCTTGTCGTCCTTCATCAATCGGTGATATGGTCTTGTCGGAAAAAGCAGAGGTGAAAGGTACAGAGTATCAATGATTTTGTAATCCTTCTTAAGGAAAGGGCGAATGAATTTAAGGTCGTGCTCAAGAATATTATGACCGCAAAGATAATCGCAGTCGCCGATGAAATCTATGAAGTCGGCAATGTGGGCGGAATGGAATGACGAGTCGCCTTTAATGGCGCCCAAATCGAGAATCTTTCCATTTCCGCTGACTTCAATGTCTATGAATGCAATCTTTCCCACCGGTCAGTGAAAATCAAATCTTTATCTTTCTGTCTCGACGGATTTTCCAAACAAAGAAAATCACGAGCGAAAGGACGAATGTCACGGAACCTATTGCGTAATTCCAGCTGTTTGGGAGGTTGAAACCGATTTTTGCGATGCAGAGGTAGGTCGTGCAGACGGCTGTCATAAAGGCTGCGGGGAAAAGGGTCAGAAGGTAGGCGGAAGACCCTGCTCCTTTGGATTTGACGAGGTAAGCCGTTGCAGTCCAGAGCATAAATACGGCAAGAGTTTGGTTTGCCCAGCCGAAATAGCGCCAAATAACGTTGAATCCGTCTTCATCTGCAATGTTGTACCAAAGCAGCAGGACGGCGATTGCAAAAAGCGGGATGCTGATTGCCAGGCGGTTGCGTATCGGTTTTTGCTCCAAATGGAGGAAATCCGCCACAATGAGGCGGGCACTGCGGAATGCTGTGTCGCCGCTTGTGATAGGGGCTGCCACCACTCCGAGCACTGCGAGAATGCCACCGAAAATCCCCAGCCAGCTTTTCGACACACTCACAACCACTTCAGGAGCGGCAGCACTGAGTGAGGCCCCCACCGCCTCGGCACCTCCGTCAAAGAAAAACCAAGATGAAACTGTTGCCCAGATGAGTGCAACCACACCTTCAGTGATCATTGCTCCGTAGAAAACAGGTCTTCCGAGTTTCTCGTCTGTGAGGCAGCGTGCCATCAGCGGACTTTGTGTAGCGTGGAAACCGCTCACGGCTCCGCAGGCAATAGTGATGAAAAGGCAAGGGAAAATAGGCTGGCCGCTCAAAAGCCCCTCACTTTCCCCAAGATTTCCGATTCCGTCCCAGAGCTCTGGGAGTGAAGGCCATTTCACAAAGAGGCAGACCATTAGAGCCACTGCCATAAACAGAAGCGCAAATGCAAAAACAGGGTAGATGCGACCTATTATCTTATCCACCGGAAGCAGGGTCGCCACAAGGTAGTAGAGGAAAACGACCCCTACCCAAATCATTATCGCGGTAGTGGACCCGTCACCGGCAATATCTCCGAGTATCAGCGCCGGACTGAAGACGAAAACCGTTCCCACCAGCATCAGAACGATGATTGAAAAGGCAAGAATAAATTTCTTTGTTCCGTTTCCAAGGTATTCTCCCACAATGTCAGGCAGTCCGGTCCCGCCGCCACGAATCGAAAGCATCCCCGTGAAATAGTCGTGAACCGCCCCGGCAAAAATGCATCCGAAGACTATCCAAAGATAGGACGCCGGACCGAATTTAGCCCCCATAATGGCTCCGAAAATAGGACCTGTCCCGGCGATGTTGAGGAACTGGACCATATAGACTTTCCACGCAGGCATAGGCACATAGTCCACCCCGTCCGCCTTGCTAAGTGCCGGGGTTTTCCTCGAAGAATCAATCCCAAAGATGCGTTCCACGAGCCTGCCATAAAGAAAATAGCCCAAAAGCAGGGCAAAAAGACTGATTAGAAAAGAGAACATTGTGGTTATTGTTTTACGAACCTTCCTCCGGTTTTTCCCTCCGATTTTTTCAAAGAGACACAAAATTAGCAAATTTTTCACAACCGGGCTTCGAAACGGGATAATTCTGCACAAATAACAATGAGACAGTTGCCATTTTTGGAATTATGCGGGCGAATCATTATGTTTGCACGCTTTTTATGAAAACCGTTAATTATGAAACGCCATCCATCACTTGTCGCTCTAATTTCCTTTTTAGCCATCTTCTCCTGCACGAGTGGCAATCTCACTCCTGAGGTTCCACCGCAAGAACAGCCGGAAGAGAAACCGACTGAGAAGCCGGAGGAAAAACCAAAGGAAAAGCCGAAGGCAACTGAGCTTACACTCCTCTTTACCAACGATGTCCACAGCCAGATTCTGCCTACGGACCTTAATGCTACATACAATGCCAATCGTGGGGGGCTTGCGCGAATCAAAGTGCTTGCAGACAGCGTGAGGACGGCGGACAGGGCGGTGCTCCTTTGCGATGCAGGGGATTTCGTGCAGGGGTCATATTACTTCACGGTTTTAGGCGGTGACGTGGAAATGATGGCTCAGAAAGAATTGGGCTATGACATCAAGACCATCGGCAACCACGAATTTGACAAGAAAATGACTGGGCTCGACAAGATGTTGGGACTCAATGACATTCCGACTGTGAGCAGCAATCTCAAATTCGTGAATACCTCTCTTGCTCCGAGAATCGAGGAGAGCCGGATGCTTGAACTTGAAGGGCTGAAAATCGGATTCATCGGTCTGAATGTGCGGTTGGAGGGTCTTGTAGACCCGAATTCCTGTGTGGGAGTGGAATATGAATATCCTCTCAGACGTGCCGAAAACCTGGCGAAAGAACTGAAAGACAAGGGAGCGGATATGGTGATTGCCCTCTCTCATCTGGGTTATGCCGCAAACTCCGCAGCCAAATATTACGACCGCGGTATCGCCTTGAATACCAAGAGTATAGATATGATTATCGGTGGTCATTCCCACACATTTCTCAATCGCCCCGACTATGTGCAGAACCTCGATGGAAGGCTTGTCCCGATTGTCCAGACAGGCAGCAAGGGGGTTTGCCTTGGCTATATGAAAGTCTCGCTCAAAGAAGACGGGACATTCGGATGGAACTATCGCCTGATTCCGGTGGACAAGCGGTTGGACCCAAGAATCGACCCTGTCTTTGCCGGACAGATTGAAAACTATTCGACGCAGCTCGACAGAGCTATGGGCGAAGTTCTTGCGCAATGTCCTGTCAAACTGCGCAAAGGATTTCCACAAGGTACGCTTTCAAATTTCACGGCTGACGCGATGGTTGAAATGTGCGAAACAGAGTTCGGAGTGCGTCCGGATTTCGCGCTCTACAACAATGGCGGAATCCGTGCCGAGATGACAAAAGGAGATGTGACCCGCGGAGACATATATAGTATATATCCCTTTGACAACAAACTCACCCTTCTCGAACTCAATTCCGAAACTGTCAGACATTTGTTTGAAGCTCTGGCGAAAAGTGGCGGAGAGGCAATCAGTTCAGGGGTCAGGATGAGAGTAAAAGGCAATGCACTTTCATCCCTCACAATAGGTGGAGAAGAAATAGAGGCGGGCAGAGTTTACAGGCTCGCCACAATCAACTATCTTGTTGACTCGAAAAACTCCTTGGGACTGGATAATAACCAATTCCGTCGTGAAAGCGACTCGTTCCTCTACGAACTCTTCTCCGATTATGTCAAAAGTCTCGGAGACAGAGGAATCCCTCTGACCGCATCCATAGATGAACGGATTGTGATTGAGTAGAATTGGTTTTCTTATCCCAACAAGGCTTGTCGTTGTCTTCGAATTAATAGAATTGTTATGAGACGTTTGTTTCTTATTTGGGGAATTCTCTTTTGTGCTCAAGCTGTTAACGCCCAAGATATTCCTTCTATGGGTAAATCTATGGGCCGTTCTACTTCTTTCAGTTTTGAATCCATGAAGGAGAACAAGGCAGAAGGTCTTGATTTAGACTCTTTGTCATTTGTCAATACTTCGTGGGAAATCACCGAACTCGAAAAAGGTGCTCAGGCTATGTATGCACAAGTGACAATGTTCTATTCGACCCAAAGCATCTGTGTGGTCAAATATCCTATGAAGAAGTTCAAGACTGAGATATTGAACAGACCAGAACTGCAATCCGGCAAGCTGAGCGAAATCGCGGAGGAAGTCGGAGCCTCATTTGCTGTCAATGCCGGATATTTTCATATGAAGGAGATGGTTTTGTCTGTATATTTTCGCGAAGGACGGCAGCAAATGGGATATACCCATCCTACAGAACTCTATCGTGTGGATGGCCTTGTGGGCTTCAAGGATCGCAAAGGCAAATATGCAAAGATGGAGAGGGTGACAGACACTACGAAATATGGCCTTGTAAGTCAAGACTGGTATTCTGCTATGGCTTCAGGTCCAATGCTGATTCTTGACGAGGAGATTGTTGTCCCTTTGTTGACGGGCGATAAAACTGACACAGCAAATGATACCGGTTACTCATCTTCCCAATTCTACGACAGGAGGCATCCGCGTACCGCTTTTGGATGGGACGATGAAGGTAATGCCTACTTGGTGGCAATTGATGGACGTTTTCGTGGGCGGGCAGATGGAGCAAGCATATATGAGACTGCATATATCTGCCATCTGCTGGGAATGACCAACGCGATAAATCTTGATGGCGGCGGCTCTACGACTCTTTGGACCAGGAAAACAGGAATTATCAATCACCCGTCTGACAACAGAAAGTTCGATCACCAAGGAGAACGACCGATTCCGAATATGATAATCGTAAAATAAGTGGGACACCATTAACTTCAACAATTTGCATATCTTTGTGGTCTATATTTTTTCTCATAAATCTGATACGAATTTAGTCCGACTTATTTTTTAACGCTTACTAAATAATCTGAAATAATCGAATATATGGAAAAAGAAAAGACGAATCTCAGCAATGGCAGACTGATGTCGATTGACGCACTGCGCGGTTTCGATATGCTTTTTATAATGGGAATCAGCGGAATCATTGTCGGCATCTGTTCGCTCTTTCCTGGCGGAGAGGGCTGTTGGCTCGCGAGTCAGATGGGGCACGTGAAATGGGAGGGATTCCACCACCACGACACCATCTTTGCCCTCTTTCTCTTCATTTCCGGAATGACTTTTCCGTTTTCACTCGCCAAAAAGAGGGAGAAGGGCGTGACTCAAAAACACATTGTCCTTGACATCCTGCGCAGGGGAGTCATACTCGTCCTCCTCGGAATGGTCTATAACGGTCTGCTCCAGTTCAACTTCTCCACAGCAAGGTTTCCGAGCGTGCTTGGAAGAATCGGTATTGCCTGGGCTCTTGCAGCCCTACTGTATTGCTACACAGGGAAAAAGACCCAATGGGGGATTGTGTTCGGGATTCTTATCGGCTACTATTTTCTCCTGCGTTTCACAATCGCTCCCGACGCCCCCGTGGGTGCGGGCCCGTTCTCCAAAGAGGGCAATATCGCCTATTATATCGACCGCCAGCTACTCGGAGCCCACGCCTACAACCAATACGGCGACCCTGAAGGCCTGCTCGGCACCATCCCTGCAATGGTTACGGCTCTTTTGGGAATGTTCACCGGACGCTATGTGAGAGAATCGTCCGACTCGGGAAACAAAAAAACAGTGAAAATGCTTGTTGCTGCAGCCCTTATGGGAGGAACGGCGGCGCTGTGGTCAATCTGGTTCCCGGTGATTAAGATGTTGTGGACCAGTACTTTCGTTCTTGCGACGGCAGCCTATTCCCTCGGTCTTTTCGCCATTTTTTACTACTGCATCGACGTCCGCGGCTGGACCAAAGGCATCCTTTTCCTCCAGGTCATCGGAATGAACTCAATCACCATCTATCTCGCCCAGCGAATCTTCAGTTTCAGACCGATTTCCAAATTCTTCCTCGGCGGTCTTGCAAGCCTTTGCCCTGAGACCCTCGGAGTCCTGATTATCAGCATCGGAGAATTCGCTGCAGCCTGGTACTTCCTCTACTTCCTCTACAAGCACAAGTGCTTCCTGAAAGTTTGATGTTGCTCTCGCGGGAACCATAGAGTTTGACCCGCGAGGCACATTGGGACATTTTAGTCCTTCTCTGCTATTTATCGGATTGGTTTAGAACCTGAAAACAAGTCCGACGCCGTTGTCTGTCGGGGCGAGATTGAGGGAATATTGTGAATTGGCGTAGTTGCTGTTGTAGGCATTTGCGGCACGGCGCATACGGTTCTGGCCGACGATGTAGAGCGGGATACCGGCTCCCAGAAGACAAACTCCTGTTGTGGTCATAAGAGCTCCACTTGTTGTCGCCAATATACCCAGAACGTCAGTTCCGTAATACTCGCCATCGTTTCTTATTGCTGTGTTAGCCATTGAGATTGCTCCTATGGTGAGTGCCAATATGCCGACTCCGGTTGTCACCGAACCTCCGATGATGAGTCCCTTTCCGGTTCTGCGCATTCTCTGTCCGCCGATAGCCGAATTGTAGATGTAGGCTGGGAACAATGCCGCCATATCCTGAGCCGAAAGCACTCTGCCGCCCAACATCAGATAGCCCTGGTCGTAAACCACTTCGTTGCCGTGCCTTATGCCGGTGCTATTGTTTGCAGCGCTTCCTGTGGCATCAATTGTCTGGGTCTCATTAACATACTGCGCAGAGGCAGTCACGGAGAAAACCATTCCGAGAATCATCGTGAGAACCACGATTGCGATTTTTTTCATATAGTTCAGTCGTTTTTTTTGTTTAACTTTCCACTGCGCATCGCAGAATTGTGCGAAATTAGTGAAAATTTTCGAAAAGAACGTCAAATCCTGCCGTCAAATTGCGGAAAAAGGCTAATTTTGTCCGTCAAAACAAAATTTGCCGAAAAATGAAGAAAGTCTATTTTGCCGGTTCCATCCGGGGAGGAAGGGAAGATGCCGGATTATACCGCCGTCTTATACAATACATCCAAAAGGATAACATCGTCCTCACAGAACACATCGGCGACCTTTCGCTAAGCAAAACCGAATCCTTGGGCGACAGTGCCATCTACGAACAGGACACCGCCTGGCTTCGCGAATCCGACCTCGTAATCGCCGAATGTTCAACACCTTCGCTCGGAGTAGGCTACGAACTCGCATACGCCGAAGCCCACGGCATTCCGGTCCACATCTTCTACAACCATTCCCGCACACAGCTCTCCGCGATGCTAAAAGGCGACAGCTATTTCCAAATCCACCCCTACACCCGGGAAGAAGAAATCTACCCCCTCCTTGACACTATCTTTCACCCCTGAGAGTTTCCTGTTTCTCAATTTACTTGGCGAAAAACACATTTTTGAGCCAGTATTCGTACACCGGGTCTTCGAATGAGTATATTTTACCGAAATCATCAAGTATGTCCATAGAAACCAAAGCTTTCCGAGCACGAGAAATTTCGGTGGTAGATTTCAGACCATAACGCGACATAGTCTCTCTTGACGACAGCGATTTCTCCTTATTGACCATCGCGTGTAGTAGGTTTTGCTGCGGAATCGTCAGTGTCATCGTCAAGGCGCGATTCAGTTCTCCAAGTTGTCGAAGTAAATCTTCAAATGCTTCGTGGATGATTTCGTTGCTGCAAGGAGAGTCAATCGTGTGAAACCAAGCAAGTTGGGATAATTGTTGGACATAATATGGATTATTGTCGACGAGTGATACAATTTCCTTGCATTGTTCCCTATTTATGGTTTTTCCGGTTTTGCTGAACTCCCTGATAATAAAATCCGGCCAAAAGGCCTCATCAATTTTCTCAAGAAAATAAACTGCCCCAAATTTATAGAATGGCATCGATGATTTGCCGAAAACTTCAATCATCATATGTCTCCTACTTCCAAAAAGACAATAGGAAACACTTTGTTGGAGTTGCCATTTTGCTCGTAAATTCGCCTGAAAAGCACGTGGATTATTGAATTCTCCAATTTGTTGAAATTCATCGATGCAGATAACGATTTTTATTCCCCTGTCTTTGGCAATTTTTTCCGGTAATTCAAGAATTTCGTCTGAGCTCATTTGAGGCTCTTTAATCTGAAATTGTATAGACATAGGGGCAGCGGCTTCACCAAAGCTTATTCCCGAAATGATAGCTGATGCATATTTCTTGATGAAAGAAAGGATGTTGTCTGCAGTGCCTGCAGTCTGCCGCAAGATCTCGGTCGCAAATTTTTCATAAAACTCTTTTTCTGTCCTGACGTTGAAGATGTCAATAAAGACAATTTTCAATTTCGGGTCTTCTGCCGTGGCTTTCCCGGCCGCCTTGTGAACCAAAGAAGTCTTGCCCCAACGTCTTGGCGAAATCAGAATTGTGTTTGTGAGACTCTTGAAGTTTTCCGCCAATCGTTCCGTATCATTTTCTCTGTCAATGAAGTTGTGGCCTTCTGCCACTCGTCCAAAAATAAATGGAGCCGCCATAATGTTACAAATTTTGATACAAAAATAAGAACATTTTTTGATGTATCAAAATTTGTAACATCGATTCCTCAATTCATCTTCGATGAGCGGGATGAGTTCTTCGTCGGCGGGCAGCCAGGCAACCGAGCGGAGCAAATCGGCTGTGAGCCATCGGGCTGCCTCGTGTTCCCGAAGATGAAGGTCGCCCCGGACGATAGAGCAGACGAAGCAATCCATTGAAAGGTGGAAAGTAGGGTAGTCCCATTCGACAGTCGTAAGCAAGCGTCCCACAGCCACTTCAGTCTCCAACTCCTCCATAATCTCCCGCCTGAGCGCCGTCTCGGGGCTTTCTCCCTCCTCAATCTTCCCGCCCGGAAACTCCCACCCGTCCTTAAACTCCCCATAACCTCTCTGAGTGGCGAAAACCTTCCCGTCCTCAATTATAATCGCTGCAACTACTCTGATTGTTTTCATATTTCACAAAAAATAACAAGCCTACCGGTTTTCATTCAACAAAACTACTCAAAAATGCCTCTACGTCCAAGAAGCATCATTCATTTTCTCATACTTTCACCGAGGAGTACGATTCTATGAGCCGTTTAATTAGCTCTATGCTTTGTTATTACTGATATTATTTGTAGTTTTGATGCAATAATTCTAATATCCTGTCTTTGACACTTAGATAGGGCCATATCTATGATATATCAAGTCCCCAGACCGTTGTAGTGGCGATTTGGGGATTATGATTTTTTCTGACTTTGTAGTATATAAGCCTTTGGAACGCCGGATGGTCAAGGGACTTCGGGCTGGTACGCACCTATCGGTGCTATCCCTCCCACGCCTTTGGCGCGGGTCCCTCCCGTTCACGAAGCCACGGGCGGCTACGCCGTCCGAAGTCCCTTGTCCATCCAGCTCTAATGTTTGTTGTTTTCCTCTTCATCTTTCTCGCGTTTCTTAGTCTGGGCTATGATGCTCCTCATCTTCTGTTTGGTGACTATCTGCGTGTCGGTTCTGAACCCTGCACTGCCGTGTAGATGTTTGGTGAGGTCCGTTCGGGTGTATGTCGGAACATATCCTTCGCCGGCTATACTGAGGAAGTTCATTGAACGCAAAGTATTGACTATCTCCTCTATTGTGAAGTGCCTGCCGCCACGGTTGACCTTCTTTTCCAAATTTCGCTAAATCTCGGCAACTTGATACTTTTAAATCAGAACTCTTGAATACTACTAAATATAACATTTTACCTAAGGATTTGCAGGTGAGCCATTTTTAGGTTAACTTTGTATGTTTGAGAAGCAAGTTACCACAATAAGACTTTTTTATGGCAAGGGCAGTTGACAATACCCCTAAGGCTGATAACCTTATGGGAGCATTACGTTCAATGGGTTATTCCTTTGAATCGGCAATTGCGGATATCATAGACAACAGTATAAGTGCTGGAGCAAAGGAGATACATATCAACTTCCCCACAACAGCGCTTGAATCTTTTGTCTATATCCTTGATGATGGTCATGGAATGACCCCAAAGGAACATTTCAATGCTATGCGTTATGGTAGTTCTGCCAGCGAATCCGCCCGTGATGCAACGGATTTAGGACGTTTTGGTCTTGGAATGAAATCTGCCTCACTTTCTCAATGTCGAGTATTAACTGTTCTTACTAAGCGAGGAAAAGGTATTTCTGGTTACTCTTGGGACTATAAACACATCCTTGGATGCAAGAAGTGGGAAGTGTTTGAACTTGAACAACAGGATATTGACAAAGTTAGGGGTGTAGATGATTTACGCGCACAGAAGAGTGGTACCCTCGTTGTCTGGAACGATTTTGATATTCTTGAGAAAGCTTCTGGCGGTCAAGTTTATGCCACTCTCAATGACTACAAAGAGAAAATAATAAAGCATGTAGGCCTCACCTTTCATCGGTTCATTAATGCGCCGCGAAATCAGAAAATTGCTTTCTATGTCAATAATCATAAGGTAAAAGGTTTAGATCCTTTCCTTGAAAACAATCCTAAGACTACAAGAAAAAAAGAAGTCTCTGTCGCTTTGATGGACTCTTCGGGAATAGAACGTCAAATCTGGGTGCAGCCTTTTGTGCTTCCATTCCAGAAAGACTTATCAGAATCTGATATAGAAAAGTTAGGCGGCATTGATGACTTAAGAACCAAACAAGGATATTACGTGTACCGCAATAATCGTCTGATCATATATGGCACATGGTTTGGCCTTCCCCGTAATGAATTGACGAAGAATGCTCGTATCCGTGTCGATATACCAAACACGCTTGATGACATCTGGAAGTTAGATGTAAAGAAGCAAAGCGCAGTAATCCCTAAAGCCATTCAGAACCAACTTAACCGCAAAGTGAGAGAAGCCATGGATATTTCCGTGCGCCAGCAAACTCACCGGGGCCGTAAAAACAACATTGATGACAAAATAGACTATCTATGGAACCGTATCGAAGGTCGTGACAGCCATTTCTTCTACGAGATAAACAGGGAGAGTAAGCTGTTTAAGTTCGTTGAGGAACAGATCCCTGAAGAAGCCAAATCATATGTTGACATGTTGCTGGAGGAGTTAGAGAGGAACGTCCCCATACAGCAGATGTACATTGACCAAGCCAATAATTCCATTATTCCTAAAGAGGCAGAAGATCGTGAAAACGATATTCTTCAAGAGGCTATAATGATGGTCAATTTTGCGAAAGTGTTCAAAGAACCCAGAGAGATTATTGATACACTCATGACATCGGAGCCTTTCTGCAACTTTGAAGGTCTTAGAGACAAACTTTACAAACATTACGATATCGAGAAATGACACCGGAAGCATTGGAAGCCGTACATAATTTCGTACGCTTCAGTATGGAAGCCCAGGAAAAAATGGGCACCCGTTTTACTGAAAACGATTTAGAGAAAGAAATCAATAAGGGCGAATCCTTTTTGAACATTAAACTCGAAAAGGATGAATATAATGCCCTTAGACGCCTTCTTGAATCTCGTTTCAAGATTAAGCATACGCTCGCCAGTGTCATATATAACAACTACGAGGATATCCCGGATTGGTATAGTAATTTCACACCGCAAAACGAGTACTTCTGGAATAGATATCGTACACATCTTATATCATTTGAGAAGCTCCCACTGCCCAGCGTTAACCTTCTTGGCGAGAAGACCCTGGTGCAATTGATGAATTGCCTTAGCAACCCTAACATTGACCCAGAGAAGCCTATCTTCCGAAGAGGACTTGTGATTGGCGACGTACAATCAGGGAAAACAGCGACATATGGCGGCCTTATCTGCAAGGCTGCAGATGCCGGGTATAAGGTAGTAATTCTTCTAACTGGCATCACAGAGAGCCTGCGTAAACAGACGCAAGAGCGTATGGAAGAAGGCATTATTGGCTTCACTATACGTGTAGATAAGAAAGGAACCAAACAGAAAACTTACAATAGAGTTGGTGTAGGGCTAGATAATGCCGATATCCGAGCGATGGCATACACTTCCTATCAAGATGATTTTGTAGGCGGTTCTGATACGCTATTGACCACGTTAAGCTCACATAAAAGCCTGGTAATGTTCATTGTTAAAAAGAACGTTACAGTCTTAGGGAAGTTGTTAACCTGGCTGGTTGAACTCAACAAGAACGTTTTAGATGACAAGATACATGTTCCTCTCCTTCTGATTGACGATGAGGCTGACAATGCTTCCATTAATACGAAGAACGACAAATCAAATCCCACAAAGACCAATGATTTAATTCGTCAGATCTGCACGGCATTCAATAACTCCACATATGTGGGATTTACGGCAACACCTTTTGCCAACGTCTTCATAGATCCTGACACGACTGAGCAAATGACAAGCGCCGACTTGTTCCCCGAGCATTTTATCTATGTTCTTCCCACTCCCTCCAACTACATTGGTGCAAAGAAAATCTTCTATCGGGATGGAGAGAATAGGGATATGCTTAAATTTATCAAGGACATAGAAGAACCCGATGTTGAGGAATTGAAGGCAATGGATCCCGAGGAGAGGTTATTCAGAAAACTATATTACAAACACCCTAAAGAATGGGAAGGTGAACTTCCCGAATCATTGACCGAATCAATATACTGCTATATGATTGCTAATGCAGTAAGAGATTTAAGAGGTGATTCGAAGAGTCCGAGGACAATGATGATCAATGTCTCTCGTTTTGTTAAGGTACAAAGGTATATCAAAACCGAAGTTGAGAACATCGTTAGCGACATTCACAAAGCGGTTAGTATTGACTTTAGCGATAATAATTTAAAGAATCAAAACTTGCCAGTCTACAAAATGTTTGTAGGCGTTTGGAACAAGCATTTTAAACATTTGGGCCTTGATCAAGAATCTGTTATAAAAAAGGAAGTCCTCCTGGGGGCCATAGATAAGATTCAAGTCATTGTTGTCAATAGCGACAAGGACAGTATGAAGTTGGATTACAAGACTAATCCTTCCATGCGTATTATTGCCGTAGGCGGTCTTGCACTATCTCGAGGATTGACGTTGAAGGGTTTGATGACGAGTTACTTTTACCGGAACACTAGTACATTTGACGTCTTAATGCAGATGGGGCGATGGTTTGGATATAGGCCGAATTATGAAGATTTGTGCCAGATATGGACCAGTATGACCAGTGCTCGTTGGTATGAAGAAATTACAAAATCAACCGAGGAGCTGAAGGATGATATCCGCCAGATGTTCGATGAGAAGATGACTCCAAAGGAATTTGGTTTGAAGGTACGAGACGAAAGTGACGAACTCCAGATTACTGCTTACAATAAAATGCGCACATCCTATAAACGGACCGAATATCTAACATTCTGGGGTAATCTCGTAGAAACTCCATATTCCAGCCTTATAGTAGAGAATAATATCAAAAGTTACGATGCCGTTAAAACTCTGGTTCAGAGGTTGTATGCGGCAGGCTATTCTGCAACGCCCTTCGAAGGCTCAGCAGGGAAAAACAAAACAAAGGTATTCAGTGATGTCCCGATAGATTTTGTTTCTTTCCTTCTCTCCAGTATTGAGGTGTCAAGGTTCAATGTTAAGTTTGATACTAAAACCATCCTGGAATTCTTTCAAGATAATTACGGTGGCAAACTTGCCAAATGGGATATTTCAATTCAAAGCGGTTCTGGTGAAGATGTAATAGACTATGGGCACGGCATAAAAGTTCAGAATGCTCAGCGTGACATCTTCGTCTCCAATAACCATATATGTTTTACTGGACGAGGAACTCTCGGCGGACCTACCGACGGATGCATTGGTATTACCGCCGAGCAAAGGAAGGCGGCGAAAAAAGCGATGGATGAAGCAAAGAAAGCCGCTGGCGAACCTCCGGCAAAAGGAACGCCGAATTATACTTGGTTTAAGTATATCTCAGAACGCAAGCCATTGCTGATTATCTATTCTATTAAGCCATCAAGGCAAGAAAGAGACCCCAAACTCCAGGCGTACTTGGATGAAGTTGGCAATTCTCCTATAATGGGGTTCGCTATTGGTTTTCCTGCAAATGGTAATGCTGATGCGACCCAGAAAAAGTATCGAGTTAATAAGACCTTCCAGCGTCAAGTACTTGAAGGAGAATTTGAAGAAACAGAAGAAGAATAATGCTTATGGATATAGCAGCCGCATTCCGCGAGCATACAGCTCCCGGTTACTTCAAACGAATTGATGCCGAGTATCCCCTCGATATTTATATGGGCATTGATGACAACAATCATTTCTGCCTTGAGTTCAGAGGCGCCTTCACACCCCAAAACGTCAAGCTTTGTAACTCTATTGGTATACATCAATATGCCACTTCTGGCTATAATAGTATCGTCTTCTTCTTGAAGGACCAAGAGATGTTTGATACATTCTGCGTCTTCTGTAACGATATTATTGAAGCGACAAAAGCCACCACTGACGAGGCCGTTGGATATAAGGTTTTAGTGAATCGTTATTATTCATGGCGTAGGATGTTTCAAGGGAAGTCCAACAAGCTCCAGGAACAAGACATCATGGGGCTTATTGGCGAATTGCTTTTCCTTAGAGACTATATGATTCCCACCTATGGTGAAGATATTGCTCTTCTTTCGTGGTCCGGTAGTGAATTGACTCATAAAGACTTCTCTTTGACTGATTGCTGGTATGAGGTTAAAGCCATTTCTACGGGAAAGGGTTCTGTCCGTATTTCCTCATTAGAGCAATTACAGAGCTCAATTGAAGGCGAACTGGCAGTGTTTCAGCTTGAAAAGATGAGTCCGGTTTATGATGGTGTCACCCTAAATAAGCTGGCGAATGGTCTGTTGAATACATTATCAAATGATTTCAACAAAGATAGTCTACTCAACAAACTAGCGGACAATAACTACGATTTTGATAACGCCTACGATGAATACGTATACGAAGTCACGGTAGGTGAGCGTTATCAAGTTACAGCTTCCTTTCCGAAGCTTACTGTACATGATGTCTGCGAAGCAATCTGTCGCGCACAATATGACATCTTACTCTCTGAAATTCAAGGCTATAAAATAGATTGGGACTATGGAAATTGATGAGTATAGGATAGAATTCCTAAATCAGTTGAGGAATGATGCCAGCCTCAACCAGAATGATGTTGATGACGAATTTATCAACACTACTATTGGAATGTTGGAAGAGATAGGGGAACTGACAGATCCTTATCCCTTTTCTTGCGATATGAGGGGTCTTAGAGGCCGGGTAATGGCCTTTGATGCGTATGGTTACGATGATGCGGATAGTTCCATCATTCTTCTGATTAGTGACTTCCAAAATAGCGTAGAAAAGACTACTCTAACCAATACTCGTATTGACGAACTCTATAGCCGTATGCGCTATTTTATTGAGGAAGCTTATGCTGGGAACATTAGGAAATATTGTGATGACTCTGATCCGATTATCGATATAGCTAAAGAGTTCAAACGTCGAATCGGTGTCAATTCACTCAATACCGAGGTGTTAAAATTCAAGTTCTATATCATAACCAATTCTGTACTGAGCACTCAGGTTAAGAACATAAAGAAGGAAGATATCTTAGGACGCCAAGTGGAGCTCAACTTGTGGACAATGGAGCGATTCTATCAATCTATGCTCTCTACAACCAATGAAACAATCCAGATACGCTGTCAAGACTACGGAATCAACGGCATTCAGTGTTTAAAGGCAAACCTCGGTAATAACAATGCCTATGATTCCTACATGGCAATTGTTCCTGGTGCATTCCTGGCGAAGATTTATTTGGACCATGGTAGCCGACTTCTTGAAGGAAATGTTCGCGCATTCTTGAGCATTAGGGGAAAAGTTAATAGGAAGATTCGCGAAACCATCATCGGTCAGCATCCCGAAAACTTCTTCACTTATAACAACGGTATATCCGTTGTTGCCCATTCCGTACAGTTGGCTCCAGACAAATCGAAGATTGTTGCTTTCAACAATTTCCAGATTATTAATGGTGGTCAGACGACAGCTTCCCTTGCCAGCGCTAAGGTGAAAAAAGAAGTAAAGGATGAAAACCTCGATAAGATCTATGTTCCCATGAAACTCACGGTTCTTAATGTTGAAGATGACATGTCTGAGGATGAAGAGGCCCGCTATCAAGATATTGTTCAGAAGATATCCAAGAGTGCAAACTGTCAGAATCCAGTGTCTGATGCCGACTTCTTCTCGAATGATCCTTTCCACGTCATAATGGAGACTCTATCGTTGAAGTGTCTTGCGCCGCCAGTGAACGGTAATCCTCATCAGACGACCTGGTATTACGAGCGCTCTAAAGGCCGCTGGGAGCAGGAACAGATGAAGATGACGGAAGCTCAACGCGAAAAGTATAAAGCCAAAAATCCTAAGAGCCAGGTCGTCAAAAAGGAGAAACTTGCCAAGTGTTTGAATACTGTTTACATGAATCCTCATGTGGTTTGTGAAGGTTCCGCTAACAACATGAAAGCATTTGCTAATACCATTGAGCAGATGTATGAGAAGGACAAAGACAGCATCAATGAATTCTTCTTCAGAAAATCCATTGCAGCCGTTATCCTATTCGACTCTGTTGACCGAATTGTGAATAAGGCCCCCTGGTATCCGAAGGGAGGTAATAAGGCTCAGATTGTGCCCTACACCATTGCCCGTATTATTCACGAAATCCCCAAGGGTTATGAACTCGATTGGAAGCGAATCTGGCAAAAACAGATGCTTTACCCGGAATTGGTTCACCAGATTGAAATAGTCGCGGAGCAAACTCATTACTTCTTGCTCGACTCAGAGGGTGTAATCGTCCGTGAGTATGCAAAGAAGGCTGGCACTTGGAAAAAGTTCCGCGATGAGTTCAAAATTGAACTAACTGATGACTTCAAAGCGTCATTGATCAATGCACAAGAGATAAAGGAAGAAGCTCGTTCTGCGGCAAAAGCCCATAGATTCAATAGCGATATTGAGCTGGAGGTCGGAGTGTTTACTAAAGGCGCATCTTACTGGATGAGGATGTATAATGATTTGGAAAGAGAGAAACTCCTTTCCCCAGGAGACAGAGATTTTGTGAAGTCTATTTCATCATATATCAGTCGTGGGAGTCTCCCAACTAAGATGCAAATCAAGAGGCTGTTCAAAATCATCGTCAAAGCAGAAGATGAAGGATACATTATGCCAGAATAACTACTAGTTTTTGATTATGGCGACTAAAAAGGGACGACACTTATTGGTAGACTTATTCGCAGGTTGTGGCGGGTTGAGTACCGGCATGGAGAATGCTGGTTTTACGCCGTGGTTTGTCAATGAGATTATACCTCAGTTTTGTGACACATACAGAGCTAATCACCAATTGCCGGATGGCCATTGCTATGTTGGCGACATTAATGAATTGAATAGAAATATCCAAAATTACAAATCAATTCTTAAAGATATTGACATAGTCTGTGGAGGCCCTCCTTGTCAAGGATTTTCCACGGCAAACAGACAACGAATCTTAGATGATCCAAGGAACGGTCTTTATCGCGCATATCTACAATTTTTGCAACAAGTTAGACCAAAGTTCTTCGTTATGGAGAATGTTGTAGGAATGGCCAATAAATTGACCGAAATAAAGGAAGATTTTCGCAGGTTTCTTGGTGATGAGTATGTTTTTGATGCGAAGGTTCTCGAAGCTAAGAACTATGGCGTCCCCCAGAATCGACGTCGATTAATATTCATTGGAAATCGAATGGGTGTCCATCCCTCTGAAATCTTTGCTGAGATTGAAAAACAGAAACGGGAACCGTTTATACTCTGCGATGTCCTTGAAGGACTCCCTCCTCTCAGTGTTAAAGAGCCTAAGGGGAAATCTGGAATTGAAAATTATGAATCGGGGCTCACTGTGCGTTCTTTCAAGTACAAAAGGAATGCCTTCTATCATTTTATTAACGGAGACAGGGTTATCAATAAACTATATAACCACAAGAATCGTTATAACAATCCTCGTGATGTCGAGATATTCCGCCGTCTTCCTCAAGGCGCAGATTCAACACATGAATCAATTGCTGATATTATGCCCTATACGAGGCGCAAGGACATCTTCAAAGACAAATACTATAAATTAGAAGAAGGAAAGATTTGCAAAACAATCACTTCTCATATGAAATATGACTGCAATATGTATATACATCCATGGGAGGCCAGAGGTTTGAGCCCACGTGAAGCTGCTAGAATACAAACATTTCCCGATGATTATGTTTTTCAAGGAGCACAGAACTCGTGGTATGCTCAAATTGGCAACGCAGTCCCCGTTAAACTGGCTGAAGTAATCGGTAACGCTATTATGAAATTTCTATGAGGCATCTTGAACTATTCTCTGGTATTGGCGGTTTTAGACGAGCGTTAGATCTGCTAACCTCAGACGGTGTTATGCCGTTTGAGAGTATCGGTTATTCTGAAATCGACGAACGAGCAGCCTCAACATATCGAGCTTGTTATAAGCCCCAGCCAAATGAGCGGGTCTTAGGAGATATCGTCAAGTTTACAGCGGATGCAGATGCCATTCGTTCCCTTGCTCCTGTAGATATCATCACAGGAGGATTTCCTTGTCAAGCATTCAGCATGATGGGACTTAAGCAGGGGTTCAAAGAAGATCGTGGTCAGTTATTTTTTAGAATTACAGATATCATTGATGCCCTTGGTGAACAAAAGCCTCGTTACTTGCTTCTAGAAAACGTTAAGAATCTGCAGAGTCACGATAATAAAAACACATATAAGAGGATAAGACATGAGATAGAGGAACGAGGGTATACTGTGAGAGAGGCCATTTTCAACACAGCACATTTCGGTCTCCCTCAGAAACGCAGCCGTATATATATTTTTGCGACAACAGAGGACCTCCCGGGCGATTTTATGTTTGACTTCTCTGAGAGCCGCGTCTATGACTGCTTTAAAGAGCATCAAGAGCGTTTCGGCGGCTTGCAATTCAATTCTGTTCTAGATATTCTAGAGGATAGTGTTGATCCTAAGTACTTTCTTTCTGCGAAGGTTAAACCTACAATATTGAGCGACGGAACCGTAGGATACAAATCGAAATCTGAAATCAACCAAGTGATAGCGAGAACACTGACTGCAACTATGCACAAAATGCATCGCGCTTGCCAAGACAACTATTACAGTCAAGACTTCATAGCATCTGATGGAAAAAATAATCCAGCACTCACATTGACAAAAGAGCAACTGGCCGACATTGATATTCGAAAAATTACCCCAGAGGAAGCGTTTATGCTGCAAGGGTTTCCAAAAGAATTTGTTCTGCAAGCCAGAGCCGCAGGAGTATCTGATGGTGCTCTATACACACAGGCAGGAAATGCCGTAAGCGTGAATGTTGTATATGCTATCGTGCAATACCTTATTGAATGTAAAGCGATTAGATAATACCGTATGGAAATCATTAAGTATCCAAAGAGGCAGGATTGCCATTACAAATTGACTAAAGGAAACTCTAACGAGAGCAGTATCAATCTCTCATCTGACATCTTTGAATTTCTTCTTCCTAAAAGAATCAAAAGAGGTGAGAGTCACACGATCACATTTAAAGTGTACCGTGATGATTATATCAAAGCATTGTGCTATATAGTCAACCATCTTCCACTTTATGAGACTCGTTCAACAGGAGCGAACCAAATTGACTACAGCTATGATTTTTTTGCTTCTGAGCTTTATTCAATTACCAACTTTTTTAGTGGTCCATTTGCAAATTATTCTGCCACTCTTCTATTCCGCGAAGATGGACGAATATATCTTAAGGACTTGAATAATAATGGTTTTAATATTCGTCGTTTTTTGGTTGAAGATAGAACGGTGATGTATTTCTCGTACGAAGAGAAGCCTGTAATTCGCTTATTCTTAAGTGACAATCCTGTTGAGCAAAAGACGTTAGGAACTCCAGAAGGAACTATTATCACAAAGAACACGGATCCCCAAGATCATCCTATTAAGGAGTGTCTAGCTGTACGGGATAAGGTTCTAAAAGATTTTATATACAAGGTGGTTTTGCTCATGAATGAAGAAGACAGACTTGCCTCTTTCCTTCCGTACTTGAAAGAATCCCGCTCAAGGAATATCCAGTTATATAAGGAGAAGTCCTTTCGGCTTACTGGAATGTTCATTAATACTAACCTTGGCGATATTCATGTTAGGAACAGACACGGGTTCAAGCCCCGTTGGTTTGAAACACCTTTTATTATTGATGGAAGAGAAATGTACTTAAGCACCCAATGGTATGGAAATGGTGAGTATACACTGATGTACGAAGACTTTCGGAACCTTATTCTTGCATGCTACGGTGACAATTACCGGTTCGCTTATGATGAGAGTGAGGGATTCCAATTATGGAAAAAACAGTAATTCAAGGATGTTAAATCAATTTTGTTCAGCACTATTTCTATCTTCTCCACGGCAAAATCTACAGCAAACCAGACGGCACTCTTATGCTCGCACTTGAAAAGGAACATCCTGAGAATGAGGCTCTTCTGGAGAAACTGCGCAAAGTTGCGGACATATCCCAGGACGTCAGCGAGTAGATAGGCAACTTATAATGGAGAATTGAGGATGGTTCTTATGTCTTCTTCGGAAAATGTTGTGAAGACGTGATTGAACAAACCGATACTGACAATGTGCCATTCTTCGGAGTCATATACTCTCCCAATGCTGAAAATGATGTAGTCGTTTATCGTTAAAAGATTGTCAGTCAGATATTTTGTTACATTTGGAAAAAGAAAGGTACTGAGTGCTCCGATTTCTGCAGACATCGAAAATGCTTCCTGATTTATGGCCGCGATGATGTGCTCAGAGACCTTCTGCTTATGCGCATCGCTTTTGGGACAGGTGGCAGCCAATATGATGAATAGTGCGAGAATGCCCACGAATGTGCAAATCCACGCTTTTTTTCGTTTTTGGGATTTGGACTCAATGTAGCAATCTACGGCTTTGTGAAAAGCGTTCTCTGTCTCTGCTAAACTTTTGCCTTCGTATGTCAGGACTTTATTGATTTCCTCAATCCTACCAATATAGCCGTCTCCAACATTCGAAAGACTCCCTTTGTATCCTCTATAGTATAACATAGAACTCAATGATTATTATAGGTTTCTCTCAGTATTTTCAAGGCAAATCTACTTATAATATTACCATCCACCAAGGAAACCGTGATATTATTTTGAATTAATTACGGTTCTTGTTGTCAGAAAAATCACTGTCTTTGCGTCTTTGCCAGTAACTTGATTTTAACTTGCTCGCAACTTGATTCTCGAGAAAGATTAAGAACCGAAACGCCCATAGAAGCCATTGTAAGGCACATAGCCAACTTGACGACAACTTGATTTTAACTTGCCGGTAACTTGCTGAAGAAACAGTTGGTTAGTGCGACTAACCAACTCAAATTGAAGGCAGCGGATGGCAAGTCATACGTATGTCTTGACCGCAAAGTTCTCTGTTGGAATAAAAATAGGGCTCAGAATTTTGTATTATGCGATAAAAACATTATGTTTGCGTTGCATAATAAATGTGATATATGAAATTCGTTGATAGAATAGATGAAGCTGCACGATTAAAAGATGCTCTTACAAGAGAGAAGTCCTCGTTAGTCGTGATGTACGGTCGCAGACGCTTGGGTAAGTCAACGCTTATCAAAAGGGTGTTGTCGGACAATGATGTTTATTTTCTTGCCGACCGTTCTGAAGGGCAACATCAGAGGGTATTGCTTGCGAAAGTGATTGCACAAATATTTCCGGATTTCGACAAACTGACATATCCGGATTGGGAATCTATATTTCGTGCGGTCAATTATCGGACAGACAAGCGTTTTACTCTATGTCTGGATGAATTTCCATATCTTGTAGAGCAATCACCGGAGCTGCCGTCTGTGTTGCAGAAACTTGTTGATGAGAAGCAGTTGAAGTATAACTTTGTGCTTTGCGGTTCATCACAAAATATGATGTATGGGGTGTTCCTTGATTCTACTGCACCTCTATATGGGCGTGCTGATGAGATAATGAGGCTTGCACCGATACGTTTGCCGTATATTCAAGAGGCTTTGAACCTTGATGCGATTAGTGCCATTGAAGAGTATGCCGTATGGGGCGGTGTGCCGCGTTATTGGGAATTGAGGGAAAATAGAAGCTCGCTTGATGATGCCCTGTGGCGCAATATCCTTTCTGTAAATGGAACTCTTTATGAAGAGCCGATTAAACTGTTTCAGGATGATGTGAAGGATATTGTCAAGACTTCAACGATAATGTCTTATATCGGTGATGGCGCAAATCGGCTTTCTGAGATTGCTGCACGATGCAATGAGCCGGCAACCAATCTCTCGCGTCCATTGAAGAAACTTATCGATCTCGGATTCTTGGAGAAAGATGTTCCGTTCGGGATTGATGAAAAGAATGCGAAAAAGAGTCTATATAAGATAGCCGATCCGTTTATGGCATTCTACTATCAGTTTGTTGTGCCTAACCGTTCGTTCATTGAACTTGGTCGTCGTTTGCCCATAGAGCAGGCTTTGACTGCTCGTTTTTCTGAGTATGTGAGTATGCAATGGGAAAAACTGTGCCGGGATGCCGTTACAGGAAATATTGTCAATGGAGTAGTTTATGGCAAGGCGAAGCGCTGGTGGGGTTCTGTTCTCAATGTGGATAAGAAGCCGGAACAAGTGGAGTTTGATGTAATGGCCGAATCGCTTGACAAAAAGTATCTGCTGGTTGGCGAGTGCAAATGGACAAATCAAGAGAATGGTAAACAGTTAACAACTGAACTTCTTCGCAAAGCTAATTTATTGCCGTTTGCCAAGAACTATACCATCGTTCCGATGTTGTTCCTTAAGAATACTCCGAAAGATGATGTCGGGGATGTGATGCTTCCGGAAAATGTTGTTAAAATGCTGAGGTAAATTTGGCACTCTTATGCTCGCACTTGAAAAGGAACATCCAAATTGCCTTTCAAAAAACTTGTTCCGTTTCGCGACGATTCTTACCTTCGTGTTATGAAAATGTCGATTCCATTTGCGCAGGATTGTTTTGCGCGTTTTAATGATTTGTGTTTCAATGGGGTGTTGCCTGCGGTGCCGATGGTTCTGACGAGTGCGACGAGTTTTCTCGGGAAGTTGCGCTATTCGAAAGTGGGGCGGAGGTTGATGGGGACGAGAAATGTCGATTTCCAGATTCGTTTGAGCTCGGAATTTGATTTGACGGCGGAGAAGTGGGAGGATGTCATCATTCACGAGATGATACACCTTTATATCGCAAGTGGGAATATGAAGGATTCATCGTCGCACGGGAGGATTTTTCGGACGATGATGAACGAAATCAATTCAAAATATGGTCGGCATATTGTTGTGAGTCATCGCATTAAGCCTTCGGATGATTCTCCTCGTCTCACACGTTCGCGATTACATTCCATTTTTGTCTCGACATTTCCGGACGGAGAGAGGGGAGTGACTGTTTGTTCGGCGACGATGGCGCAGCGAATCCGTTTCGGCCTGCGGAACTCCTATGCTTTGAAGTCCATCCGGTGGTATGTGAGCGACGATGCCTTTTTCAACCGTTTCCCTCATTCGCGTTTGCCACGAATCTATATGATTTCCCCAGAAGAACTTGATGCCCATCTTGTCTCAGCCATTGAAATCTACGATATTCAGCCATAGGGAACCTATATAGTTTTCCACGCCAGCGTTCCTTGAGATGTCGGTCAAAAATCAGAAAAGTATATAACTATCTGATCTCCTTGAATTCCATGATGTCAAGCATTGAGAAGAGGATGCCTTCTATCTCCGCCGTCCAGCTTCTGTGAAAGTGGCCGTAGTACCAATGTGAGACTGGATGCCCATCTGCCTTCAGGTGATTGAAGATCTTGTCTATTGTCTGGCGTTCATCATCAATGTCAGCGAGCAATTTGTCGTCCCATTCAGCCCAATTCGCTATACCGTCCTTGGATATCAGTTCGCAGAATGATGGGGCAGTATGGGTGATGACCATATCAATCTTGAACTCCTTGCTGATTTCGTTGAGCAATGGCTCATTGTATACAGGAATTTCATTCGGCCAATATGAAGCGACTTTGGAGATGCGATTCCGATTGTCGTATTTCTGCCTGTCGTAACGGTCTATGCTGATGGCCCCACCTATGCAAAGGATATTGTGCTCACATGCTTGAATTATGCTGTAATCAGGAATCGTGCGAAAACGTTCGTGAGAGATTCTTTCCTCATTGAAATATGCAGGATCATCGTGATTGCCACGAACCATCACAACCCAATTGTTTGTCTTGCTAAGACGCGAAGAGTTATGGCTGAAGATGATGTCATAGTACCCTGGCTTTTCAAAGCCAAATCCACAGTCGCCGGCAATGATAAGCAAGGTGTCAGTCATTTGATATTGGACACACATCCTGTATATCACTGCGTTGAATTCTCCATGAATGTCGCCGCAGACTACTATGTTCTTCGCTTTTGGAAATGAGTATGTTTTGAGAGTCTTTTTCTTTCCCATACTATAGTCCCATTTCAAGGTATTGTCTCATTGTTGAAAGTATTCTCATCTGTTTTGCGAAATCCATTAGGAGAGATATATTCCGCTCTTTGCGCTTGAGGTAGTTTTTGAGAATTTCTATCGCTACTTCTGTTCCGATTTTGTTACGGAATTTAATGGCGTCACAAACGGATTTTTCAATACAGAATATTTTAACTTTATGGTTTGCTATCTCGATCTCTTCAACTCCCATTGTGCAGTATTTCTCCTGCCAGTAGCAAAGAATGATTCCCATTATCTCAGGAACAACAACTTTTCTGTGCTTTTCTATTGCTATATAAAATCCATCAGGAATCTGGGTCGTCAGCCCATAATAGTCCCATGCGGAGTACAGGCAAACTACCCCACCGGGTACTATTCTTGCAACATCAATCATTGTGCTGGCGAGCTCTTCAGGCAGCATATATACTCCGTTTTTTATTCTTATAACATTCCCAGATTTAATCTCCTTGTTAATGTTATAATAAGCTCGAGGTTCTTGGAGTTCATAACTTCTTATTACGCCTCCGCTTTTTGTGAGGGCACGATGAATTTTATCCATAGTCAACTATTTGTTTACAAACCTTAGATTTGCAGAGTGGTTCTGCTGCGCCAAGGTATGCAGCGCAA
>ERZ1026780.153-NODE-153-length-60648-cov-19.749691_pt1 | contig 60648 bp, 81 predicted proteins | sample MGYA00380126_ERZ1026780 | MGnify/ENA primary metagenome ERZ1026780 (study PRJEB33269, sample SAMEA4719762) | human gut metagenome | biome: human-associated habitat; feature: organic feature; material: feces | place: Cameroon | collected 2013-10 ... | reverse complement strand
TTTTCGTCTGCATACTGCCGCCAGAGCATAACGCCGGAGAAAAGGAAAAGGGCGGCACAAGCGGCCGCCCCGAACATCAGATATTTGCTTTTCATTGTGTTTGACCTCCCATAACGCCCTCGCCGGGTCTTGTGGTAATGAGTTTGTAAAGCTCGGTGTTTTTCGGGAACTTGTTTACAAACGGGACGAGAGAAGCGCCGTATTTCATTAACCCGCAGCCTGCGTCTGCGTTGGTAATATAGCTCATCTGCTCGGTGGAGATATTCAAAAGCTCGGAGAGTTTGGTGCGATCCGAAGCCGCTTGATTTAACATCACCACAAATTCCGAGTTGGAAAGCATTGTGCTTGCCTGCACGGAATCCAAAAGATACTCTACATTCTGCGTGATAGCGCAGGGGTGGGTATTCCTTTTTCTAAACTGCCGCCACGCCGAATTAAAGAAATTGGCGCTAAACTCATTCTCATAAACAACATGGAATTCGTCTATAAACAGGTGGGTTCGCTTGCCCTTTTTCCAGTTGGTCGTAACTCGGTTGAGCATAGCGTCGGTAATGGTGAGAAGTCCGGCGGGTTTTAGCTGTGCGCCGAGGTCGTGAATATCATACGAGATAATGCGGCTGGAAGTGTCAACATTGGTTTCGTGGGCGAATACATCCAGAGAGCCGGAAGTGAAAAGCTCCAAAGCAAGCGCCAGATCGTGCGCTTCCTGTTCGGGCTGTTCCAGCAGTTTTTCACGCAAGGTACAAAGGGTAGGCACTTTGCAGGTCTGCGCCTGCTCCTTGTAAACGGCGTCGGTGCAGCGGTCGATAATAGACTTGTGGTGAGCGCCTACGCCGCTTGGGTCAATCTGTTCGATCAACGACATAATAAACTGCGCCTTATCCACAATCGGGTTGTTATCGCCGTACCCCTCAACCATATCCATTGCATTGATACGGTCACGGCCACCGGCGGCAATCCGAATGACAGAAGCGTTTTGTTTCCCGATAGCCTGTATAAGCGGCGTGTATTCGCCCTCCGGGTCACAGATGATAATATCGTCGTTGGTGGCAAGGGCAAGGAAAATAATCAGCAGCTTTGCAAAGAACGATTTACCCGAGCCGGGAATTCCGAGCAGGAACATAGACTGATTCAAAAGGTTTGCCATATTGCAGAGAATCAGGTTATGGGAGATTGCGTTTTCTCCGAAGAAAATGCCTCCGACTTCTTGGATTTCCTGTACCTTGAACGGCATAAACACCGCAAGGCTCTCGGTGGTAAGGGTACGCATAGCGTTAATCTTCCGCAGACCAATCGGGAGAACGGTATTTAGACCGTCAAGCTGTTGGTATTTCATTGTGGCAAGCTGGCACATTTGCTTTCGGGCGGTTGCTAAAATCGCCTCGGTGTCGCTGTCAAGCTGTTCTTTGGTGTCTGCCATGTGAATCAGCGTGATAACGGCAAACATCATTCGCTGATCCCTTGTGGTAAGGTCGTTCAAAAACTCCTTGATTTCATTTCGCTGCTGTTCCATATCGTAGGGAATCACAGCAGAAAAATTCTGATTGGCATTTTGACGGCGCTGCCAGTTTGTTATGTTCGTTTCCACACCGAGCAGGATTCTTTCAACCTCACGCACCGCCTCGTCGGTGGGAACGGGGATAATATCAATCGACATCATCAGATTGCGGTTCAGGTCGGTAAGCTCCGTCAGCATATCGTCCTTGATATAGGAAGCGTAATCTTTCAGAAAAATAACCCTTGCGTATTTCTCACCGAGTTTCAGATAATCGCTGTGCTTTTCAATGCTGTCCGGGCAGATATAGTCCTTGAAATCGTGTCCCCGGCGCATCATTTCTTTGGCGTCAAAGCGAAAAGCGGTTTCCTCGCCCGGACGGTAGAAGTCGTGAAGAATCCGCAGCTTTTCGGTGGCGTCCAGTTCGGTACACTTTGAGCCGAGCGCGGCAAAGTGGGAAATCAAATCAGAACCCACACGGGAGAAATATGCCCTTGCTTCTTCAATATCTTTTTTGCTGACCGAAACGGTGATATATTTCTCCTGCATAATGCCGTTGCCGCCGGTGGCCTTATCAAGCAGCATTTTGTTGTATTCCCGGCGGTAATCGTCCAACCCGTCCTCCTGCATAGGCATTAAGATTGCTTCCTCAAAATCCTTGCGGTTCAGTCTGCGGTTGTTGATTGTGATTTTTGTGGTAGCCACGCTGTCAAAGCTGTTCAGAAGCTCCGAATAGGTCAAAAACATAGATTTCTTATCTTCGGGGCTTGCTACAAGGTAATTTATATCGGTGAATTTATAGGTTTTTGCAAATCGGTTGCCGACCTGAAAAATACCGTCGTCCCAAATTCTGCGGATAGGAATAACATCCTGCACCTTTCGGGGGACAGAATATCGCTCCTTGTCCTGCGTAAAGGTCTGTTTCAATGTTTTCATCATAGCGGCTTAACCCTCCTTTTCGTGTTTTTCGATCGTGCCTTTGAGAGCTTCGTAATAGTAGTTGACAGGTTCAAAACGAATTTCTCTCGGCTCAATCAATTCCGAGCGCAGCCACGCCCATAGGAATTTTTCTGCCGTCATACCGTGATAAGTGATAAACCCCAAAGCGGCAAAAGGGGCAGCGCCGAGAATACACATCCAACTGACCGTTTCCGTCCCGACATAGGGTTTCAAGAGAAAATACAATCCTACGGCGACAACAACCGCCAGAATTGAAAAAACGAATTGCCGCAAGGACAATCCGAAAAACATTGATTCCGTATAGTTGCGGATTTCACGGTTTATCTTTACCTCCAAAATCTGCACCTCCTGTTATCGTTCCTGCTCGTCTTTTTTCTTGGGCTTGGGTTGAAGCTCACGAGGGGTTCTGCCGTCAAGCGGTCTTACAAAATTAATTTGTCCGGCGGCATAAATCGCATTGCTGTTCAGTTGGCGCTGCCACGCCTTATTAGAGGGCGCCCACTTAAAGCCCCAGCTTTTCAATTTGCTTCGCTGTTCTTCGCTTGGCTTTTCGTCAAAAAGTAACTGCAAGCGGTTTTCCTCCTGATTGGCAACAGCCTCGCCGCCCTCAAACTGCCAACCGACAAACCCGGTTTCTTCCCGGCGTTCCAGCGTGGCAATTCGCTTTTTCAGGCGGTTAATTTCTGCATTGTTGTTAGATAACTGAAAAGGGGCATAAGGGGCGGTTATCCACGAATAATCGTTTTTCACAGCTTCGTCAATCTCCGCCGCTTTTTCGTCCGACAGATTTTCAAAGCCTTTCATTGTGCCGTTTTTTCGATAATAGGCATTAACCTTTTTCATACGGTTTTGGAAATCTTCAAGTTTCTGCAACTTGTCTTTCAGCTTCTTAACGGCTTCGGGATCGTCGCTGGAAATAGCGACGTTTTTCTCGGCGGCTTCCGCCTTACTGCGGTAGTAGTCTGCTTTTTGTCCTACTTCAACCGACTTATCCATTTTGTTCCACGCACGCTCACGGTAATTTTTGTCGGCTTGATAAGAATAGTAATCCGGCATAAGCGGCTGCCCCATAGGAATCGCGCTTATCATTTTGCTTGATTCCTTTGCAAGCTGGCTGCTTTCCTGTTCCAGCTTTTCAGCTTTTTCGTTGTAGTAGTCGATTCTTCTTTGCTTTTTTTCTTCATACGAGTTCATAACACATAGCTCCTTTACATACAAAATACTTCTTACAGTCCCATCATTTCACGCACAATGCGATCCGCCATTTTCACAGCGCCGACGAGAACCAACATATTAAAAATGAGTTCGCCCACATAGCTCCAAACCTGCGTAACTGCCGCCGCAGTTGGGTCAACTACGGGCGGTGAAGCGGCGAACAAGGAAAAGATAATACAGCCGAGAACGATAATCGCACCCTCCAAGCAGACGGCGGCATAGGATTTGATAAAGCTCTTGCCGACATTCTGTGAGGGTTCTCCCGCAAAAGCGGAGAGAGGAACTGGGGCGATGGCGGTGTAGAGATACAATTTGAAAAAGCGTCCGTAAACGGTCATTATCATAACGAAAGATAAAACCGTAATGAACAGACCGCCGATCAGCGTTACCGCCCATAGCGGGATTGATTCAAAAAATCCGCAGCTTTCAACGGCGGTTACGATTTCAGACGGTAAAACCGTCCTTGTCGATGTGCCGAAAACTGCGGATGTCATTATAGTGCTGATTAGTCCCTGAACGATATTGAATACCGCCAACATAAGCTGTAATCCGTAGGTGACAGCGCCTTTTGCCAGCGCAAAGCGGATAAAAAGTTTTAGGGCGTGTTCGGGCTTTTTTACCTCGGCAAACGAGCCGCAGGTTTTCATTACCCCGACAACAAAGAATAGAACAAGCAGAGCAAGACCGATAGCCTGCACCGCACCGTGAATGTTGACGATCACATTCCAGATTGTCCCGCCCTTAAATTGCTGCGGCGATTGGGTGATAAGCGTCCAAATCTCGGATAATTTGCTGTTCCAAGTATCAAGCGCATTTTCAAGGTTCTGCACAACCCAGTTATCCGACATTCTCATCACCTCCGGCACAGGCACGATAGCCCTCAATTTCAAGGTCGCAGTCAACCTCGTTGTCCCAAACATCCCAACCGCCCGTTTTCTCCCGTGCGAACAGTTCCACACGGGGCAGATCGCCTACAAGCTCTATGATCTTGTCCCTTGCTTCGTCCGGCTTTTGGCTGTGTCCTCTTAAAGGGCTGATAATAAACTGATGAACACGGTTGGATTGTCTTTTCGGGTGTCCTTTGGTAGCAAGCAGGCATATTTCGGAATTGCCCCTCGTCCAATAGCCAAGACCGTAAAACCACCCTTTGCCGCTTTTGTTTTGTTTGAGCCAGACAAAGGCAACGCTTTTATAGGAAAAACCCCAAGCACGGATCACTTGCAGAGCTTCCCGAAGCTGCGGAAAAGTCGCCCATAAGAAAAGGATCGAATCGTCGGCGGCAATCTCCGAAACAGGAAGTTTGCAGAGCTCGTCAACCGCCATTGTGGGATAGTGCTTTTCGGCAGCGCCCTGAACGCCGCTGCGCTCATAACGCCACGGCGGATTGGCATAAATAATGTTGTATTTTTTCATGGGTGTCCTCCTTTCGGAAAAATGCGGGGCAGTCCTTTTATGGGCTGCCCCGTACCGATCTTCTTATCAGCCTCCTGTAATCAGGTTCAGGATTTCTTTGGCAAAGGTTATCACAACACCGCCTGCCAAAGTGAGGAATCCGCTTGAACGCTGTGAGGGGTCGTGGCTCTGAAAAGACAGGCCAACCTGAACAATGCCCCAGCCGAGCAGAATCAAGCCAACCGCACGAATCAGACCGAAAATAAAATCACTCAAATTGTTTACAACGGTCAGAGGGTCATCGGCGGCAAAGGCTGTCACCGAACAGCAGAGAACAAAGGTCAGCGTCAGAACCGCTATACAGTAAAAGCGGAATCCTTTTCTCACCTTGCCGGGCATAGGCAGTTTCTTTGTGGGTTTGTTGGAATTCTTCATTTTGCATATCCTCCTAAATTAAAAATAGAGCTTCTATATCCTCATCGGAAAGAAGCTCGTAATCGGTTTCGGGTTCTTCCATATCGGGAATGTCCGCAGACGATACCCCGACAAGGGAGAGCGTGGCGACGGCGTTTTCCGTCCCGCCGTGCTGATAGGGTGCGGCGTTCCCGTCGGTGGTGAGCGACACATTCGGGTGTTTCAGAATGTCGTACTTTTCGTCCATAATCGGCAGTTCGCCACGGATAAATAAAAGCGCGTAGCGGTTATCCAACATACGAACCTCATCCGGCGTCAGCAATTCACGCCCGGAAATCTGATAGTTTGTACTGTAATTCCCGTTGCGCCCCGACGATTTGCCGTAGGTGTTGGTGTCGATGGTGGCCTTGCCGAGATAGGATTCCGAAATCAGCTTGTGCGTGGAAGTTTCATTTCCTCCGAGATATAAAAACTCGTCGCAGTTGCCGAGGATCGATTCCCATTCCTTTTCAAACAGCGCTTTCAGAGCCGCTATGTTTTGCAGGATAATAGATACAAAAACCGATCTTGACCTCATAACGGCCAGAATTTTTGAAAAGTCATCCGGCAGCGAAACATTGCTGAACTCGTCCATTAAGAAATGGACGGGAACGGGCAGGCTGCCGCCGTATTTGTGATCTGCAAGGTAAAACAACTGCTGAAAAATCTGCGTGTATAGGATGCTGACAAGGAAGTTGAAAGAAGTGTCGTTATCGGGTATGAGTGCAAATAACGCCACTTTCTTTTCGCCCAAAGACGGCAAATCCAACTCGTCCGTAGCGGTCAGAGCCGCCAGAGAGGACAGGTTGAATTTTTCAAGTCTTGCCGCCAAAGTGATCTGAATACTCTTTAAGGTTTTTGCTGATCCCGAATGATAATCCTTGTAATACTTCACGGCGATATGGTCGGGATTCCGCATTTCAAGCCGCTCAAACAATTCGTCAAGCGGAGAAGCGTATTCCTCACATTCTTCTCTGACATCGGCGGCACGCAACATTTCCATAACCATCGGAAAATTCTGCTCATCCGGCGGCGCTTCGTATTTCAGATAGAAAACAAGTGCCAGCAAGAGCATAGAGGCGGCGGTGTCCCAAAACGGATCGTTTGATTGGCTGCCTTTCGGGGTTGTGCTTTTGAATAGGTTTGTCACCAAACGCTGCACATCGTTATCGTCCCGGAGATAGACAAAGGGATTATAACAATGGCTTTTCTCCATATTCAGCAGATCAAGCACACGCACCTCATATCCTTTTTGATTCAGCAGATAACCCGTGTCACGCAAAAGCTCACCTTTCTGTCAAGTGGTTTTGAGATATTTTTTGAAAAATCTCAAAAGCGCATAGCTGTGCGTAAAGTCAATCAGGCAACATCTGCTTCCTGCAAAGCCATTGCTTCTTTTGCAATCAGAGCCTTTACAAGCTCCTCCTGCGTATGCTTTGCGTTCTCTGCGGGCATTGCGTTGACAACGAAAATCGTGCCGCCGATTCTCTCCACAAAGCCGGTTTTCATATTCTCCACGGTCATCACCTCCTTCTGTAAAAATAGGGGCGTCCGTTTCCGAACGCCCCATTACCAGCCGAAAAAGGATTATTCCTTTTCATAGATTGCCTTAAGTGCTGCGTAAAGATTTCTGCCCTCGTCCTCCGTGAGCGTAATGCCCTTGCCGCAGCGTTCGTGGTTCGGATGCCACTCTCGGATGTCCAGCTTGGCGGCATTGCCGTTCCACGAAATGAAGTTGGCTTCCTTGGTGTATCCCTTGCCATTCTCTCCGAGGACGGCGAGGGGCTTGGTAATCGTGCTTGTAATGTCTTTCATTTTCGTACCTCCGTAATTCAAGTGTTGAAGAAGTTAAAAAGTCGGGATAGTAATGGAAGGGATTATCTTTCCCAATCATTTCTGCCCCGACGGTGTTTGGATTGTTCTTTTCGGGCGGCGGCTCTGTCCTCCCGTTCCTTGCGCTCCTGTGCTTCCTTGATACTGAAAAGCTCCTTGACCTTCTCCACAAAGACCTCCACCAGCTTCGGAAAGTGCTCCAGTGCCTGTAAAAACGGCTGGCATTTTTCTTTGAGCCGGTCATACCGTTCCTGTAATCGTTCCACGGCAGAGGACGCATTAAAATACTGCCTTTGATAGTAGGAAACGCTGCTTCTCAAATCTTGGATTTCGCAGCGGCTCGTGATGCCCTCCTTTGCAAGTGCCGTGAGCTGCTGATAATCGTCCTTGGAAACGGCAATCTTGCCGGTGATGGTTTTCTGCCCCATTCCCTCAATCTCTGCCATTGTCTTGCGGACTTCGTGGGCAGGTTCATAGCGCACCTGCTCGGCTTCAATGCGTTCCTGAATGTCGGCAAGTCGTTCCTTATCCTTCTGGATTTGATAGTCCAGGCTGCTCAAATTCTCTGCCGTACTGCCCAATACGCCACGCTCAAAGCCGGTGAAACCCGCTTCGGTCATATGCTCAAAGAGCTTGTCTTGCAGGACGGAATAGGACTTGCGGAACATCGGCTTTCCGTATTTGCTGATAACCTGCTGCCCGTTTTCGTCCAACAGAGGGACGGTGTTCTTCCATTTCTTCGAGTGAGAAACTTGGTTGATGACCTCCTTGACCGTACCTCTCAGTGCTTCGTCCTTGCAGCGTTTCGACCACAGGATTTCTTTTCGGACGGTGGGGATTGCCACGATGTGCAGGTGGTAGTGGTAGACCGGCTTGCCCATTTCTTCAGACACTGCCTTGTTGATTTCATCGGCGTGCATAACTGCCGACACGATGTTCTCCTCGCCGTAAATCTCGCAGCCGAAACGGTAGGCTTCTTCATAGAACTGATTGGCATATTCGTAGCCGCCGTGTTCCTCAAAGTACTTTGTGTTCACATCAATGACCAACTCGTTGAAGATGGTTGCACCGGCTTTCTGTCCTCTTGTGGAGATTTTGCCCTCGTCAATGAGCCGCTGGAAATACTCGTTGTAGGTCAAACCGCACGTGTCCTTGAAGTGAACATTGCGGGCAATTTGCTCGGTGTCTACATTGAGATTTGCGTAGCTTTCATTCTTGCGCTCATTGTGTCGCTCGGTTTTCTGCGCTCCCTCTGCGGAGATTTTCTCCACTCGGATAACGCTCCAATTTCCTTCCGCCATTCTCATCACCTCCAGTCAGCGGAAAGGGCGGGGGTGCGGGTTACGCAACTTTTTCAAAGTGCGTAACCCACTATGACACTTTCAGCTTCGCTGCAAAGATGTCGTGGGCAAGGGCTTTCCTCCCTTGACCTCCCTCAAAACCTCAATCAAATAGGCAGGTCGTCCTCGTCCGTGACTTCCTGCCCACTCTCAATCGGTTTTTCAACCTCCGGCAAAGTCCAGTACCAAAGAAAGCCGTCCTTCACAGAGCGAACTCCGGCTTTCTTTTTGGACTTCTTGTAGGTTGATTTCTTGAAGCCTGCGGCTTCAAGTTTTGCTTCGCAATCGGAAGCCAGCCGTCTGCCGCCCGCCAGCAGGGAACGGATAAAATCCGTTGCCGCTTCCTCACGGGCATTCGGCCTGCCCATCCTCGGTGCAGAAGCAGAGAAAGCGTCCTCCGCACTCAGCTCCAGCTCATCAAGAAAGTTTACGCCCTTGTCGGCCACCTCAAAGAGAATAGCCGACCCCATCGGCGCAAGATTGCTCTTGACCTGCACCAGATAACGCTCGGCGGGATTCTGCTTATTTGCCGTGCGTGTGACGGCAAGAATGCTTCTCGCTGCACCGGCAATGTCGATAGAGCCGTTGGTGCGATAGAGGGGGCTTGTGTCCTTCGCCTTGTTCATATGGGCGATGATAACGATGGCGCAGCCGGTGTCCTTAGCAACAGCAATCAAGTGGTTGAACTCGGCTCTCGTTTCGTTGGCGTTGTTCATCGAGCAGGTGTCACCGATATACGAACTCATCGGGTCGAGGATCAGCAGCTTGGCGTTGTACTTCTCCACGGCTTCACGGATACGGTCATCTCCGAAGGTCAGGCTCTTTTCGTTCTCCTTGATGAAGATGAGCCTGTCCCCATCACCACCTGCCGAATTAAATCTCGGCACAACGGTATCGTCTGCATCGTCCTCGGTGGTCTGATAGATAACGGTCATCGGCTCGCCGTTCTCGTCCTCATCGGCAAAGGGCAGCGGCGCACCCTTGGAAAGCAAAGCGGCAAGAGAAAGCATCAGCTTACTCTTGCCGTCGCCGGGATCGCCTTGCAGCAGCGTCACCTTGCCGAAGGGGATATAGGGATACCACAGCCAGCGCACCTCCTTGGGGGTAATCTCGCTTGCTTTGATGATTTCCAGCTTTGCTGGGGTGTTGTTCGGATAGTCTGTCATTGTCTTGTTCTCCTTTTCGATAGATAGTGTGGGCATTGGATAACGGCGGCACGGAAGCTCTGCTTGCAGCTCCTTTCGCATTTTCTGCAAAGCTCGTTATATTTCTTCCTGCCACGCTCATCAAGAAAGAACGCCCATTCTCTCTTGAGGTATTTCGGCATACGGGGCATAGCGGACACCTCCTTTTTGCTGCCTAATTGCCGATTTGCTCCCGAAACGCAGAAACGCCCAAAACCGTTTCCCACTGTATAGTTTCGGGGCGATTTTGGGCGTTTTCTTTCGATATGAGCGGCTTTGTTTTAGCGGCGGTATCCTTACCGTCCGCCATTCACAAGTCGCTGTTTGTCGCTTCCGGGTAACAAAAAAGCGCCGTATTGCTACGACGCTTTTGTCTTGCTCGGAAGACAGAGCAAAAACACACTTTCCAATGTCAACTCATTCCTCTGTTGTCAATTGATTGAACAAGTCTTTGCTTAGCATTCTTAAAGATGTCCTCGCAACATCCAGCATTATACTGACCATATCCTCATCTTTCCAGTGCTCTCCATCACCTTGAGTATAGATAGATGCAGCTTGCAACATTATGCTCAATCCATTACCTGAAACGAATTTGTTTTCGCATAAATTTGTGTTAATTGGCATCCCATAATTTGCTGCTGTCAGCCTGTCAAGTCTATTCAATGTGCCATCATCATAAGCTATCGTATATGTGCTTCCATCGGGACGCTCTATTGTAATGTTCTGCGTCAAGAAATTCGACCCTTCAAGGAAAAGTATGTAGGGAAAATATGGTTCGGTAAGCATAAAATTTGCAATTTCACAAACATTCTTGTGAGCACGCTCAATGGCATTTCCGGCAGCCATAAGTACTTGGTCGTTATTCTTCCCGACCAATTTTCCTCTTTTGATATTCTCTATGTCTTTTCCTTGATACTTGGCTTCAGAGACAACAACCACACGCCAGTTACCGTTATCGTCTTTTACTTCAATGATGCCACCATCAGGTTTAATTCGAGCATTTGATACAAACAAGGTTTGACCGAGGCTCTTGTCAATTTTTTGCAACGCCTCATTTATTTCTCGCTTAGAAAGATCACTTCTATATCTGAAGGTGAGTTTTGGAAACTCTTTTTTTAGTCTCTCCATCGTAACAATAGAAGTGCTATATACTTCCTTGTCGTGGTTTTGTGCATTTTCATCAAAGATGCCTATTACCCCATCTGATGCTTTTTGTTGAGTTGTCAACCTATCAGATTGCTGCTTTCCTTTAATCTTCATTGTGATACTCTCCCTCTAATTTCTCGAAAAACTCTATCGGTGTAGAAATGTTCGTATAGTCCGTATTTTGACCTAAACCTTGCATTAGTTTTAGATGTTTATTGAAATAGTCAAGTGTAGATTTATCGCTATCACACATCAAGCAATGGCGTCCTTCTGCAATACAAACACGCCCAACCGTTCCACTACCTGCAAAGAAGTCAAGGACAACAGAGCCTGGATATGAAAGGGCTTTAACAAATCGCTCTATAATCTCAACAGGCTTTTGCGTTGGATGTCCTACACGCTCTTTGCTGTTACCATTCAATCTGTTGATTTCCCACACATTTGTAGGATTTTTCCCCTTCATTGTGTTTTCTGGATTCAGACGCTTATCCTTAAGAGCCGCTTCGAGATCCTTCTCTGAATAAGGTTCCCTAACAGAATCCAAATCAAAATAATAGTCGTTCGTTTTTGCAAGCCAAATAGCTTCTTCGTGTCTATTCGCAAAGTAGCGGTGGGCAGACATTCCGTTTTTGTAACGCCAGATTATGGTGTTTATTAGTTTGAACTTTGTACGAGTTCTGACATAATGGATTATATCGATTAAATCGCCAGATTTGGCATCTCTAAACTGTATACCTCCAAAAATGACCATACTTCCATTGGGAGAGAGAACCCTATATGCTTCGTCAAGCCATTTTTCTGCCCATTCAATATAATTATCATAAACATCCCAGCCTGCTAATTCAAGGTTATACGGCGGGTCAATACAGATTAGTTGAACAGAGTTATTAGGCAATGATTTCAAGAAATCACAGCAGTCCATAATTTGAAGACAAATCATAGTTTTATCTGGAATGTCAAAATCAACTGCCGTTTTATGTTTCAGTGTATTATCTTTGCGCATCTTATTTAAAGACATAAGAGCGTGATTGTGGTGCGATCTGTTATGAATAGCCATTTTTACCTCACAAGTTGTTTTCTAAATCTATTTCGACAATATCATCAAGTCCACATTTCAAGGCAGTAGAAATCTTCGCAAGACTTTCCATTGAAATAGGCTCGTTCTTTCCCATTTTAGCAATTATATTCGTACTAACACCTGCTACGCTTTTTAACTCCGTTTTGGTTAGTCCCCGGTCTATCAGTAACTTCCATAGTCGATTATAATTGTAAATCAAAAAAGCACCTCCTCTACAACGACATCAAAACAATAAGTATTATAGCACATCTTGTCAGAATAATCAAGATAATCTTGATAAGTCGTGATAATTGCTTTTGATTTTATGGTTGCAACTATCTTCTTCCATTACTCACGGAACTTTATGACTTCTTGAATACTACCCAAAAAGGAAAAGCCGCCGTCTGTTGACAGCGACTTTTCTCTTTAGCGGGTAAACCGTATCAGCAATTCGTTTAAGGCGTCCACGGCACCGTGCCTTTCAGCTTGTATCTCTCGATTTCGCCACTCCATAAGGCAATGCCGAATTACTCTGATTTCCACCGGCTCAAAAGGGATTTTCTTCTTTCGCCCCGGCTTCATCGCTTCTGCAATGTCACACAAGCGGAGGGCGAGGGCGTCAATTTGACTGTTGGTTTCTGCGTCATAGCTCCTGTGCTGCTGTACCAAGCCGTTTATCAGCACCCGCACCTCATAATCGTCCAGCTTGACCTTCATAGCCGTCCTCCTAACAGTAAATCAAATCGTTTGCAACGCTTTCCATAGCAGCACTGCGGATGTTGTTCATCCTCTGCACCCACAGCATTTGATTTTCCGCTTTTAGGGCTTCCGTAACGCCCTCTTTTTCGGAAAGCTGCTTTACCAGCCGAGAAAACATTGCTTCTGCCTGCTCGTTGAGGTCTGCAAGGTAATCGTTCAGCTTGCCGGTAGTCAGCAGCTCGGCATACAAGCTGACCTTGTGCTTGCGGATATATCGCAGGTGTCGCTGTCCCCAAATGCCGATGGGTCTGCCCTCCGGCTCGTCCTCTCCGGCGATCAGATAGTAGTCCCCGACAAGCTCATACCGAAAGCCTGTCCTTTCGTCTGTGATGAATTTTTCCATTGTGTCGTCCTCCTTGAATTATATTGCTTCTCCGGCTTTCTGCCCGGATTGCTTACGGTGATAATAAGCAAGCTGTCTTTGGTTGCGATTGATGGTTTTGCATTCCTCGGAGCACAGCACCTCCTGACCGTTGGACGGCCAGAAGGGCTTGCCGCATATCTTGCAGACCTTTTGACGGAAGGTGTGCTCTCCCTTTTCGGCAAAGCGTTTCTTCTCTTTTTCTGCCTGCTGATGGGCTTTTGTACAGTCAGTATTGCAAAACCTCTGCCTTGTGCTGTTCGGATAAAACTCCTTACCGCACTGTTCGCAGATACGCTTCGGGTACTTATGCCCGTCATTCGCCGCCCAGCGTTCCGCCTTTGCTTTGGCTTGATGTGCAACATTGCTCTCACGCTGCCGGTTCTTCTTGCGCTTGGCTTTTTCCGCCGCTTCTTGCTCGGCTTTTTGTCTTGCTTCGGCAATTTCCTTTTCGGAAAGCGGGAGGTCAAACTGCCCGATGAAGTTATAGTAGATGTCCACCTGCTGCTGTCGGTTGGGCTTCTTGCCCACGGCTTCGTGAACAACGATTTTATCAATCAGTTCACACGCCATCTCTTTTGTCAGCTCTGCGGGCTGCTTATACTTCTTGATGAGCCTGATAAACCGCCCGATATGAGCAGAGGATGCTTTTGTTTGCTCCAGCTTCTCCTGAATCTCCGATACCTGACTCTCAAGGCTGTCCTGTTCAGCCGAATATTTCTTCATCAGGGATTTGTACTGCTTTTCGGGCAGCAGACCTGAAATAAAATTCTCATAAAGGCTTCCAATCAGGCGGTCAAGCTCGTTCAGTCTGCGATTGATTGTCTGAAGTTCATCCTTTTGCTTTTGCGGTTTGCCATTCGCCTGTGCTTCCCATTTGCATTTCAGTTCTTCGGCAAACCCACGCTCATCTGCGATAATGTGGCTTGAAAGGCGTTGGATAGAGCGCAGTACCAACTGATAGAGGACTTTGTCGCTGATATGATGGATGGTGCAGTTCACGGTTCTGTTCCCGTAGCTGCTGCATCGGAACGAGTGATAGGGTTCTCCGCTTTTGTAGTAATTCGTCTGATAGGACATCTTACTGCCGCAATCAGCGCAATACACAAGACCGGGCAGTAAGCATTCCTCTTGGTGCGTCCCTTCCTTTATACGGCGTGTGGTGTGTTTCAATCTTCTGTGCGCCTGCTCCCAAAGCTCGCTGTCAACGATAGGCTCGTGGGTGTTCTCAAACACAAGGCGTTCCTCATCGGTGGCAAAACGGCGTTCATCGGTCTTAAAATTCGTTCCGATGGTCTTTCTCAGCACAGTATGACCGAGATATTCCAGTCGGCTTAAAATCTCTCTTACCGTGTTTGCGTTCCAGTTTGTGCAGCCGTACTCTGCTTTTCGGTTGCATTGTTCGGGGTGATATTGGAGGGTGTACGCCGATGGGATAAGCACCTTTTCCTCCGTTAGCTGTCTTGCGATTGCCGGAGGTGTCAAGCCCTCTGCCGCAAGCTCAAAGATGTGTTTTACCACCTGAGAAGCAACAGGATCGACCACTAAGGTCTGCTTATCTTCGGGCAGTCGATTGTAGCCGTAGGGAATGCTGCCGGAGCAGCGTTTGCCATCGCTCATACGGGACAGGAAGATGGACTTTATCTTGTTGCTGGTGTCCTTGGCATACCACTCGTTCATTATGTTGAGGAACGGGGTAAAGTCGTTATCCTGCGGTTTGTCGCTGTCCACGCTGTTATTGATTGCAACAAAGCGTATCTGCTTCTTGGGGAACAGAATCTCGGTATAAAAGCCGACTTCAAGATAGTTTCTACCGAAACGGCTCATATCCTTGACGATAATCGTGCCGATTTTCCCAGCTTCGGCTTCTGCAAGCATTGCCTGAAATCCGGGACGGTTAAAGTTACGCCCTGTATAGCCGTCATCGGTAAAATGCTTGATGTTCGTCATACCGCTTTTGCGGGCAAAATCTTCAAGAAATCTCTTTTGATTCAGTATCGAGTTCGATTCGCCCTGCTGCTCATCATCCTTGGACAGCCTTTCATAGAGGGCTGTAACTCTATCAAAATCCCTGATTTTAGGCACTTTCTGACCTCCTTTCCGTCTTTTATTCGTAGCCATATTCAATGGACTGCTTGCAATATATATCCTAAAACTTCTTTTCCGTTCGGGTCCAGTACAACAAAACTTGTGTTGGCCTGGCATAGATTCACTTTCGCATAAAACCGGGTTTTACCTGCGCCGCTGCCACCGACAACAACGGTATTCAGATTTCGGCGGTGCTTTCTGCCGTCCAGCCCCATACGGACATTTTTGGTAAAGAGTTTGTTATCCTCCGGCTTGGTCGCCCGGTATTTCTTATTTACGGCTTTGGCGTCGCCCCATTTAGCCGAGCCGTGTTCTTCGCCCCTGCGATAGTTGCGGCGGGATGACAGAAAAATCCCGATACCCAATCCATAGGCGCAAAGCAAAAAGAGGACAGTTTTTACGCTGTCCTCGCATAGCTCTATTCGGAACGGGTGATTCATTATCGCAGGAAACCGGGCAACAATTCCGGGCAAGCCCCCGGATGCGGCGGGGGCAATCAGAAGTCCGAGCCACACCACGGGAAGAATCCCGATCAGGCAGAGAATCCGGGTGTTATTCCCGTGCCTCATCACACCTGCACCTTACCTTTTTTGTCGGGGCGTCAATCGCTTTCAAAAGAACCTCGTCCACAATATCGGTGGGGCGTTCTTCTTCCAGCAGGTCGTTTCGCATTTCATTCAGGGCATTGATAATAACGCCGTGCTCGTAGCGGTCAAGGGTTAAAACCCGTTTTTCGTTTCTCTCCATACTCAACGCTCCTGTTCCTTATGGCGGGGCGCTTTGTTCTGTTCCAAAGACCGGGCCATTCTCGCAGAAATGTCAAAGGCGGTATCTCGGATTTCGGATAGTTCGGCTCGAATTTTCTGCGGGTCATCGGTACGCAGGAAGTCAGCGGGATTATCCAATATATATTCGCTAACATCTACGCCAAACTCCTTGCCGAGAATATACGAAACACAATGCGCCTTATAGCTGGCGTTATCCGGGATATATTCGTCGCTTATCATCGCAAGTTCCGCTTGAGCCAAAGCCCTTGATACTCCGCAGAACAGGTCGTGAGCGTTCAATCCGCGGCAAACAAAAATTGCTTTCTGCTCGTGGTCGTAAATTGCACTCGCACCGCCGGGGAGCTCATCGACAGGCTGAATCGGCACGGGGCGTTTATAAATGAGGGCGTTAAGCAAAGCCCTTTCATCAAAGGAAACAGGCGGCTGTGCTTTGATACGGGCGGTAGTCTGTGAAGTATCATAAACACGCTTAATGTTATACGATACGCCGATGCTGCCGTCGTCACGGGTGTATTCGCCGTTGGATTCCACAATCTTAATCGGACGGCTGAATTCCTGTTTCTTGATATACACGCCTTGATTTCGCCAAAAATCCTTATCGCCAAGTTTGGTGGCGCTATTATTAAACGCCAAAATCAAAAGGGCGTTGGTGGCGGAATAATTGCGAAAATTCGCCTGCACATCAAGGTATTCACGGAATTTGCCGCTGTCTGTGCTGACTTCTTCTGCGGTGGCGTCGGCAAGAAAGAAAATATCGTCACGCTCGGCTTTTTTCTTCGCCGCCCAAGCCTCTTTGTCAAAATCGTCTTGCGGGACGGGGGCGAAAATATCATCAAAATTACTCATAAATTATCGCTCCGTTGCTTTTTTACTCTTTTTTCGGGACGGCTGCTTGTGGGCGGTCGTTTGCTGTTTGGCAGGCTTTTTCGATACGGGGGGGGTTCTTCTGTGCTCGGTGCTGCCGTTTCTTGCCGCTTATTCTCCCGGATTTCCCGCAATTCCTCACGGACAGAGGGGCGTTGTTCCTCGGGAGATTTAGCAGTACCCTCGACGGTTCTGCCTTGCTTCTTTGAGATAGGCTCGGACGGACGGGATTTCTCCGTCTTTGCCGCTTCGGGGTTTGGGTTCGCATTTTCCTCCTTTTTAATGGGCGCGCCCATTAAATCGTCAAGCAAACGATCATCCTCTGCTTTATCAGGTCTGTCCTGTTCGGGAGCAGAGGGGGTGGCGGTTTTATCCGCTTTGCTCTGTTCAATATCACGCTTGATCGAAACGGTATCGACCGTCACCAATTTGAACCGCTCCACAATACGGTTGATTTTTGAAGCGTCCTCGGCACGAACCATAATATCCACCAAACCGTCTGCGGATTTTCCTTTCCCGCGCAAAGCGCAGTAAACAACGCCGTACCGTTTGGCCTCGGCTGCAAACTGTTTCAAATGCTCCTCGCTGACGGTAAAAACTTTCAGCTCCTTGCCACTTTTGAGCATAGCGGTCAAACGCTGTCTACCCTTAATTTTGGTCTTATCCTTATTTTTCAGAACAGCATAGATCATAGCGGCAATATTTTTCGCCGCAGAGCCGGTCAGCTTCAATGCAACCTCCGTACCCTCTAAACTCAATCTAACGATCTGTTCTGCTGCGTCGCCGGATGTGTTCATAATCGGTTTTCTCCTTTCCTTTGGTTTCGTCCTCACGGACAATTTTGATTTTTTCTTTGATAATACCCGACCGCTCGGCTATGCCGTCGCATAGCAAAACCTCTTTTCGCAGCCGGGACAATTCTTTTGAAATAGCGGTAATACGCTCTTTAATTGCCGCCGTTTTTCCTTCGTCGGATTTAACCGCCACCGTCCGAGCCTGCTTATACAGTCGCTTTCGGTCGGCGGTGAGAGCTTCGATTTTCTGCTTTACGCCGTCCTGATATGAAAAAAGCTGCTCGGCGGTATCAATACGATTTCGCACAAGCAGTTTTGTTTCATCGGATATAGCGTCCAGCTTTCGCAAATCCTCACGCAATAAAAAATGAAGCCGTTTTGTATTTTGGCGGGGTTTGCTTTTAGGGAAGATACCAAGCAGATAGCAGTAGTGAAAATACAGCGCCCGAAAACCTGTAATCTTGCGAGCCTTTTCCAAGCTGCCGAATAATCGAATCCGTATGACGGTTCGGGGTAGGTCGGGAGCAGGGCGTTCGGGGCGGTTCTGCGATAAAAGCCGTCTGCGGATTGCTTCAACGGAATAATCCTCACCGAAATTCCGCATAAGCCGCACAAAACGCTCTTTCCCCGGCGGCCTTACTGAAATATCTTTACCAACCTTGATTTCATAGCCCTTTTTTCGCAGGTTATCAAAAAACTGCCGCTCCGTCATAGACTGCCGGATTGCCTCGTCAACATCGGCACGAACCAACCCCCGCCAAGTGGGACGCTGTTCTTGTTCGGCTCGCCACTCGCCGTAATGCTTTGCTTTTCCGTACTGCGGATTTTCAATGACGGATAGACGGTACTCACGACATAAGGCGTCTGAAAGCACACGCATATCGTGATAATCCTTTTTTGTGCGGTGATATTTGATTCCGTCCACAAAGGAAACCGTATTCAGCACAAAATGATTGTGCAGGTGATTTTCTCTGTCAAGGTGGGTAGCCACAATAACTTGATAACGGTCGCCCCATAAACGGGCGGCGAGCTTCATTCCGATCTCGTGCGCCATTTCGGGCGTCGCCTCACTGGGAGCAAAGGATTGATAGCCGTGGTAGGCCACCGTCCCGTTTTCTTTTCCGAACCTCTTTTTCACGGCAAGCATTTCATCTCGGGCAGCAGTGGGAGAACAGTTGATACCGCTGACAAATCGGTGAATGACGGCGCAATCCTCATTGTCGGCCCACTGCGTTTTTTCAGAGTTTACCGCATAACTGATTACATCGGAAAGCCCTTGTCCGTCCTGCTCGGTCATATCTTCTTTGGCATAAGATTTCGGATTGGTCGTTTTATCGGGGTTCTCCACATAGATAACCACCTTTCCGAGCCAGCCTTTTACCCGCCAGATTGAAGTCGTCGCCATACCGCTATTTTATCGGACGGGGCAGAATAACCGCCTCTGTGATTTCTTTGATAGCGGCGTCCAGCTTTCGGCAGACCTCATCGTATCGCTGCACATCAAGGACATTCAGCGTATGAGCCTTGACAGAAATTTGATTGAGGTTGTTTCCGATACCGTGGAGCTCCCTCATCATAGCGTAGTAGTCGGGCGGCGGGGCGTCCTGCGGCTCAAGCCCATTTACTAATTGCCGCAAATATGCCTCACGGGAAAGACCGCTTTTTTTCACTTTCTTTTGAAATGCCTCGTTTTCCTTTTTATCCAGCCAAAATTGAATATGAACATTTCGTTTTCTCATAACTTTGTCGCCTCCTTGTTCAGCTCGTTTTGAATTTCTGCAATCCGTTTTCCGACTGCATATACGACAGGGATTGTCACGCCGTTTCCTGCCTGCTTGTAAAGCTGAGCGTCGGAATTGACGGCGGCCGCCTTATCAAACATTTCATCGGAAAAACCCTGTAACCGCCAGCACTCACGAGGGGTCAGCTTACGGATTCGTCCGCAGCCGGACGGGATTTGAATCGCCTCGCTTTTTTCAGCTTTGTCATAATCGGCATTGGTGGTGTTTTTTATTGGCAAAGCATATTCGCAGGAATCGCAGGCGCAGAGAAAAACGCCGTGTTTATCCTGCGTATTCAGACAAAAGGCGGGTTCTCCGCACTCCTTAAAACGGCGGCCGTTCTGTCTTTTGCTTTCCCGGTCGGGGGTGAGTACGGCTCGGCAGCCATAGAAAATGCCGGAGCTCTCGCCCCGGCTGCTTACTCCGATTTTGTTATATCCTGCAATCAAGCATTTCGTATAATCTTTATCCCGTATTTTCGCCTTGCCCCGTTGCAACTGAATCAAAGCGGTTTCTTCGGTGCGGTCGGGACATCTCTCACTCATACAGAGCACCCCGGAATTATCGCCGCTTCGGTTGGTAACACCGCCGTCGTATCTCGCTTTGATACAGCGGGCAGTTTCTGTAAGTTTCGGATTGCCTTTGCAGAGGTCAACAAAGTACATTCCCGTCCTGCCACCGAAACCGCCGCCCTCACTCATCAGCGTACAACTGATACCCGCAGGGTCGTAAACCCGCTTACCCTGTGCGCCGCCGATTAGCTGTATAAGAGCCTTTCCGTCGCTCGCTGTGACAGGAAATATTCTTCGTCCACCTCCGGCTCTAAAATGTCGATAAGCGACAAGGTAGATTCGTTCTCTGTTTTGCGGAACGCCGTGGAAGCGTGAATTAAGCAGTCCGTATTCGATATGATAGCCGATTTCGGCCAACGAACAGAGAACGGTCGTAAAGTCCCACCCTCGATTAACGGAGAGCAGATTTTTAACATTTTCAAGGACAAGCCATTCGGGTCTATCTTCGGCAGGCGTGCCTTTGAGCAGTCTAATGATTTGAAAAAAGAGAGAGCTTCGTTCTCCGGCAAGCCCTCTTTGTCGGCCAGAAACAGAAATGTCCTGACACGGGAATCCTCCCGCCCAGAGGTTGACCCTCGGCAGGTCTGCGGGAGAGATTCGGGTAATATCTTCTCCATACCACTCATCCTCCTTTATATCGTGTATGGCACGGTAGCTGCGGTCTGCGAATTTGTCTATTTCACAATGGCCTTTACATACCATTCCGCAAAGCTCAAAGCCTTTGCGGAAACCGCCCACACCGCTGAAAAAATCCAAAAAGGTTATCGGTTCATTCAATCGTCATCATCCTTTCTGTGCAGGCGGTTAATCTGCAACAGGCACATAATCGTGACACCGGCGCAGCCGCCGAGCAAGGTTCCGATGATGAAAAAGAGTAATTCATACATAGCGGAATTTTCCTTTCAGCATAAAAATATCGCCCTCCTTTTTGGAAAAGGGAGCGACCGGGTAGCAGGGTTTCAGGGATTTTCCCTGACAAATGCCTTTGTGGTATCACAAAGGCGATGCTTGCTGGTACATCGCATGGCGTTCGTCCCATCGGCCGAACATTTTGCCACCGACTGAAAAAATTCAGCGTTCATGCTCACGCTGCGGATTGAACGGGATTCCGATGAGCTTTCCGTTCAGCCTTGCCAAGTGTTCGGGATAGCGGAACATTTTAGTATAGCGGGCAATCTGTTCATCGGAAAGACTGTCAAAGCTCTCGCCCCGGCAGTCGCATATAAAAGCGGGGCCGAAAATGAAATCGACCATAACGCCGTCCTTGTTTTTAACGCTTCGGTTTGGCAGCATACCGTTGATCTTTCCCTCGTCGTTGCAGACAATACACACCTGTTCCTCAAAGGGGTAAAAGGGTTCAATCAGTCCGTCAACGGCATTTTGCAAATCTTCAATAGAAGTGCCGATTTCAGCGGTGCGGGCAAGTTTACCCGGTTCCAGCAGTACAACCTTGATTTTCTTTTCCTCACTCATAGCGGAAATCTCCTTTCAGCGTTCATAATCGCGGCTTCGCTCATTTGACCTTGCGGAGAAATCCACACCGACAAAGGAATCGGCGTCGAGGATATATTCGCTGTCATTCCAGCGGGCTTCGACCATTGCTTCGGCTTCCGCTTTGGAATTTGCCTCAATCTCTACCGTCTTTTGCAATGTTTCGGTAATTGTTACTGCATAGGTTTTCATCGTTTGTTTCCTTTCTTCATTTAAAAATGTTGTTCCGTATTCATCTTCCAGCGCTGATAACAGGCTGCTCAATTCTTCGGCATTTCTAATACGAGGGACGGCAAGCGCCGAGGGAGTAATATCAAGCGCCTGCGCCATACGGCACAGCAATTCGTGTTTCGGCGTTCTCGTGCCGGATTCGTACTGCGCAATTCGTATGTCGGCGTTCTCCTGCGGGAAACCAACCGCCACGCCTAACGCCTTTTGCGTCAACCCGCACGAAATACGGAAACGCCGTATTCTCATGCCCGTATTCATTAAATCGCCCATTTCATCGTTCTTTGCTCCTTTCTTTTCGCTTGGTAACGGGAAGTCCGAGCCGCATACATAAACAATCGTTGTAATCCTTGCCCTGCGGGGGCGGTTGAATTGCCACCTTAACCGCGTATCTTTGGGACAGCAGCGTTTTAATCGTGTCTGCGGCGATCCGTCCCGTATAGTCGTTATCCAGCCGCAAAACCACTTTTCGGATATGGGGATAGTCCGCAAGATACTGAACAAGGGCGGCGGGCAGACTGCTTTCCTCAATCTTTGCTTTCGGTTTATACACGCCTGCAAGGGAGAGCAGGTTTTCTCGCCGCCAGTCCTTGCTGTCCAGCTTTTGCATTGTCCCGTAGGACAGCAAATCTACCGCCGATTCAAACAGATTCAGCGTGTCGCTCTGTGCTTCTGCGGAAATCCCAAAGGAATACCGCTTGTCGCTGCCGTTTGCGTCTCCGATAAAGTCTGTACCGATACCGCGCAGATTGGCATAGCGGGGCTTGCCGTCCAGATCCTGCCCGACGAACACAGCGTTGTAATGGGGATAGCTTTCATACAACCGTCCTGTGCTGATACAGAAGTCGATCAACTCATAGTCGATTCCCCGCCCATGCAGATATTCCACGGCGTGGGCGGCGCAGCGGTTCGCTTTTGGCAAAAGCAAAACTTTTTCTTTCGGCTTGCTCGGCGCGGGGGAATAGGTCGGCGGCAACACCGCGACATTTCCCATAATCGTTTTCACCGCCTGCGTAAAGGGCGTTTCTTTGACCTTGATGAGATAGTCCAGCGCTGAACAACCGCCGATCCCACGGGAAAACCAGCACCATTTTCCGTTGGAAATCTTCAAGCTGTCATGCTCTCGGGTGCAGTAGGTGTTACCGCCGAAATGAACAAGCTCCTGCGGCTCATAATTTTTAAGATAGGTCAGCAAGTCCATTTCACGGGCTTTCTCCACCACCTCCGGCGGGATATATGGCATACTTTTTCACCTCCGTTCTAAATAGAAATAGCCGAGGGGCTTTCTAAATGAAAACCTCTCGGCTATGTAAAAAACGGCACAGGTTATCTCTGTACCGCTTTCATCGGATATTCATTTTACAGTGCGCCGACCTTTTTCAGATAGGAAATGCAGTCGGTATGTCCTCTGAAATAGAGCCGTTGGCGCTCCATGTCGTCGAGCCTGAACCGCAAACGAAAATACTCGGTCAAAACTCCGTGTTCCTCGGCGCTCAAAGAAATTTCGCCGTTGCCGTCTATCACCTTTCGGATAAACGGATTATTTTCTTTCAGCCTCAAAATTTGCTGATACAGTGCATTGTATTCTTCGTCCGTTTCTCTGAAATCGGAAATCGCCTCGTCCTCAATCTCGGCAAAGGATTCTTCGATCCGCTGCGCCAAATCAGTATAAGAGCTGTTGTCGCTCACTTGTAATCACTTCCTTTTCCCATGATATATTATACTATACCCAACAGCCGAAACAATATCAAATGTGCAAATTATCGCTCCATATCTTTTTCCGTTCTCCCGACAACGGCGCGTTCATATAGCTTTGGACTTTTGATACGGTATTCTTCGGGGATATTCTCAACCTTGCCGTCGTAGATGTCAACAAATCGACCACCATTTGAACGCACATAGCCGTGATCGGCAAATACGCCGCTTTCATCAAAGCGAATATCCCTGCCGAAACTCTCATAGTCGATATAGTTTGAGAGTACGCCCAGCCTGCTCGTATCATAGCAGCCGCTTTGTTCAATCCAGTAATAGCCGAGGTCGTAATCGCTTTCCACACCCGACAGATAATCAAAGCAATCCATGTTTTCGGTGAGATTGATTAGCTCTTTTATGCTGCCCGTATTCTCGCCCAAATCTAAAACAGCCTGCCAAAATTCTTCACTTTCATCAAGCTCCATGATCTGCCCCGCAAGGTAATTGAGCTCGCTTAAACTTTCATACTCGCCGAGTAGGTCATAGATAGAGGAATCGGGACACTCGTAATCGGTGATAAACCATTCTTCATAGCGACGGTTAATGCCGATCCGCTGAAACACCGCCTGCAATTCTTCGTTGGTAACGGGAAATTTCACCCATTCGCCTATCAAATATCCCTCGTTGTATTTGCCGAGATTGGTTATAAAGGCTGAAAAAGCGCAGTCCCTTGAAGCGGATAAATCCTGCATAGCTTTGCCTCCTTACCGTTCCTGTTCAGCGGCACGCCTTTGACGGGGGATCGGAAACCCGTGTACTTTGGCAATCTCGTCGCCGAGCCTGCGGGTTATTCTTGTAATGTCCGCACGGGTCGCCGTACCGCGGTATATCTTTTCTTTCAGATTGTCGGTTTGCGTTTCGGAAACGCCGTCCTTGTAGGCGCGGTAGAGGTAGTGGTTTGTGCCGTCGTGATGAATCGCCTCGCAGCGGAAATCGCCGTTTTTATCCACAAACCAAGTGGCGTTGTCAATGTCCCGTTCCGTATAAAGGCAATCGCTGATATTGCCGCTTTCAATTTCTTTGTACCCCATACGGCGGCCGTGCCAAAGTCCCAAGTCCCCGACAACGAGAATCGGACGGGAAAGCTGAATATCCAGATTCGTTTTCTCGTCCTGAAAATAAGTGCCGTTGATTTCATACATCAAATTCATACGCTCGTTTGCGGAAAGTTCGGGGTACTGCGCCTCTAAATCCTCTTTCCAGTCGTCGTAGTCAAGATAATCCGTCCAAATAATGTGCCTGCTGTCTTTCATCTTGCGTCACCTCGATCCTTTGATTTCGGTCGGCGTGGATTGCCGTTTTCGTCATAATTCTTTGCGTCTGCGGCGGGTACGCTCCAACCGAACATGGAACCGGCAAGCATAGCCGCCTCCTGCGCTTTGGAAACGCCGAGCCTGCGGTTCATATCGTCCGCATACTTTCGCGCGGTGGCAGAATCTATCGGCATTTTCAGTGGGATATAGCTGCGATCTCCGCGAAACACCTTGATAACCTCACCGCTTGACGGTAAAGTGGAATAGCACATTTCCGGGATAAGCGGTTCGGCAGGGGCATAGGTTGCCCCACAATCCTCCATATGCTGGGCAAATTCGCAGATGTGATAGGTGTTCTTTCCGATCTCTGCGTGGGTTTCGTCTATATAGCGGCAGTAGGCTTTGATTTTCTCACCGTCCGTATGGGTAATGATAATATTCCCGCCGTCAGGCAGACGGAAAAGCTCTTTATAGCGGCTGTCGATAAAGCGAATCCCTTGCGCTGCTTTTTCCATGTGACTGTTCAGCAGGTCGGAAACATAGGCATAGCAATAGAAATTGTTGTCGCCGGGCGCGGGAATACAACGCAGAAGATAGGTGTATTTGTCAGTATCAACCCGATACCCGTATTCGCGGCTGAAATTTCCCATAAACCGCCCGTCGGGACGGGCGCAGCAGTATTCGAGCATAGAATCACGGTCAGCCAAGATACCCACCTTGTAAAATTCCTTGATGACGGAATCAAACTCGGCGGCAAATTCATCGGTTCGGTATTGCTTGATCTGATCCTCATAGTCGGGATAAAAGGTTCTGCCGCCGTTTCCGAAATCGCCGCGCATAAGGGCAATGCAGCCGCTTTGCGACATAAGCTGATAGCTCTGCGTATAAGCGTAGTCCCGTTCTTTCGGGAGCATTTCACGGATATTCAGATTCATTTTGTCTGTCCCTCGCTTTCTGTCATAAGAAATTGTCCGAACTCGGTAAAGGCGTACCAGTTCGTGCGGTCAAAGCAGCTTTCGTTGAAACGCCCCTTTGTGAGAACACGCGCCCTTATCAGCCGTTTCAAGGCATAGCGGATTTCGTCGTAGGAGAGGAACGGAAAGAACCCCGTCATCATCTGCACCGAGCAGCGAACCCAAACCCTGCCCTCGTGAAGCTGCGGGGACTGCGTGCTTTTTTCTTCTGCACAGTCCCAAAGGAAACCCGCCAGCACCGCCGCGTTGATCCCGTATTTCTGCGCTATGTGTGAATCAAAAAAGTGTACCATAAAATCAAACCTCCTTTTGTTTTGGGTATGTAAAAGGGGCGGCTTATTTCAGCCGCCCCGGTCGTTATTTCTTCTTGCCTCTGATTTTCAGGAAAATCAAAGCACCCACGATGAACACGACCAGTCCGATTGCAACGATTGTTTTCAGTTCCATTATTCAGCGTCCTCCTTTTTCTTCATAGCATAAGCGATATACCCACCGCCGCAGGCGGCAAAGCCTAGCATGCCGATAGCGGTCAGCCACTTCCAGAGTGCAGGATTGCTGTCGTCGCCTGTTTTCGGGGTATCGCGCAGCTCGTTGTGCATTTCTACCTTTGTAACAGCGCCCTCAAACACGCTCGCCGTCTTGTCCGCGGGGAGAATATAGGCGACAGAAGCGCCGTCCGATACCTCGCTTACGGTGTAGTCGCCAATGCGGAGATTTTCAATGAGAATTTCGCCGTTTTTGTCGGTGGTAAAGACTTCGGAATACCCATTAGGCCCGGTCACACGGAACGAAAAGCCCTCAATCTTTCCGTCAGAAGATGTCTTGATGATTTTGAGCGATCCCACCTTTGCCGTGTTGACAAAGCCTTTGCCCGCCTCGTTTTCCACGGTGACGGTCTTGCCGTTTTCGGTGATTTCAAAATAATAGGCGTTTTCGTCGAGATAGAAACCCTCCGGCGCTTTCTGCTCCTTTACAAAATATCCGCCGTAAACAAGATCGGACATTTCATAAACGCCCACGCTTGTTTCGGTGAGCGTACCGAGCAATTCATCGTCGGCGTCAAGCGCCTTGTTCCCGTTGCTGTCACGGTAAACAAAAAATTCTGCGCCTGTCAGCTTGTTGTCGGGATAATCCTTATCAACCTTTGTGATCTGCACCGTACCACGGATTAGCGTATTTTTAATCTCAACCTCTATTACTGCGCCGTCCTCATTGACGGTTACAGCAAATGCTCCCTCGGACAGCACAAAGCCGGTCGGCGCTTCGATCTCACGGACGATCCAGTTCCCATAAGGCACATTGGCAAAAGAAAAACTGCCGTCCTCTGCGGAGGTGGCAGTCAGAATAGCGGTATCGGTTGTAAATTCTTCGGTATCAGGCTTAAACAGACCGATCACTGCGCCGCCAAGCGCATTTCCGTCCTCGTTCTTTTTCAGTCCGTGGATTTCGCCGTAAATCAGGTCGTTGCCGATGGGCTTGCCGTCGTTTGCCTTGATTTCCACAAGGGCGGTTTCCTGTCCGGCGTACTCAAAGACAATCGTGTACTTTTCGTCGGAGAAGATATAATGCTCGTCGGTGGAAAGTTCTTTGAGATAGAAGCTGCCAAGCGGCAAATCAGTCTTGCAGTCGGCGTGTCCGTTTTCGTCAACGGAAAGGATTTCAAGCAATCCGTCTGCAGGAATAACAGAGCCGTCCGCTGCGGTCAAATCCTCGGCAGCGAACAAACCAAAGGTTACGGCAGACATTTCACCGTTTGCACCGATTCCGAACTGCTTGTTCTGTTCTAAAATCTTGTCAAGAGAAACAGCGGCTTTCTGTCGCTCGTTGTAGAAGCCGGCATAGGTTTCGGTGATCTCGATTTCCTGTCCCGCATACACAAGCTCTGCGGTGCGGATTTCGGAATTCAGAATCATGCCGTAGGGCGCTGTGATTTCCTTGATCTCATATTTTCCAAGATACAGCGGCTTACTCTCGGCAAATCCTGTTTCGTCGGTCGTTACGGTATCAACCACTTCTCCGGCAGAAGTGCGCAGCGTGCCGTCCGGCGTGATGATGTCCTCGGCGGCGGTGATTTCATAGACCGCGCCCGGCAAGCCCCGAACGGAGAAAACAGGCTGATACAGTCCGTCCGCTTCGATGACGGAGGAAAAGACCTCGCCGGATTTGCTGATCCTGATAAATCCTTTCTGCGCCATGTTCGGCTTGACAACCTCGATCACGGCAACGCCGCCCTCGTCGGTAGAGGCGTCCTGCACAACATCAAAATACACGGGATCGCTGTTGAGCGTGTAACCATAGGGGGCAAATATTTCGACCAGCGAGTACCCCGAACCGTACTCTATCTTTTCGGGGGTAATCAAATATCCCTCGTCGTTGGTGTAGAATGTGTCGATGGTAACGGGGGTCGGATAGGTGAAAGACTGCGTAATCAGGCTACCGTCCGGGCGGTAAAGCTGAAAGCCTGCGCCTGCATAGGGAATCGTTTTACCTGTTTCCGCGTCCACCTTGACGATCTTGATATACGATTCAAAGTTTGCGTTGTTAGCAAGGTAGCGGTAGGTTTGCCTATTTTTTGCGATATACACATCAAAATCAGGCAGCAGCTCTCGACCGTCCCAGCCTTTGACCTGATGAACGGTGTAAATGCCGTAGGGCAGGTCTTTTGTTTCAGCAAAGCCGTTTTCGTCGCAGGTGAGAATATCGCGCTCGGTATCTTTGGTAGCGGCATAGCTGCCTGCGGATTTCAAGAATACCTCAAATTCCGCACCCACTTCCGGGGTTTCAAGCTGCGTTTTGCCGTCGTCGGTATGCTTAATCAAAGCAATTTTGCCCTTAATAACCTGTTCGGTCACATCGTTTGCAGTGGAATTGTATTCCACGGTGTAGTTTTTGGCCTCCGCGCCGATATGGTGTGAGGATTCATCCAGCAAATAGCCCTCGCTTGGTGTGATCTCGCGCACGGACCAGTCATCGCCGCAGACATAGTATTTTGTGGTGAATTGCCCGTTTGCGTCGGTGGTGTAACGGTCGATAAGCTGTTCGCCTTTGTAGATACCGTAAACCGCGCCGCCGAGAGAAGCGTCGCCCTGCGGCGTTCCCGTTTCGCTGTCGCTCTTGGTAACGGTGACATTCCATTTTTTCAAAATGTTTGTAAAGCTCTTGCTTGTTACCTTGTTCCATTCAATCGCCGCCGTCTGATTTTCAGGAACGACATAGCGGATGGCGGTCTCGACTTCCTCCAGCGTGTAGCCTGTGCCGATCAGAACATCACGGAAATGCGCCTTACCTGTGCTGTCGGTAACGGCGTATTCGTCCACCGCAAGCCCCGAAAGCGAAGTGCCGAACAAATGAAATTTTACGCCCTCATTTAGTCCGTCCTCCGAGGTTTTGGTGACGGTGAGATCGCCGCGCTTCAGAACATTGCTGAAATTCACGGTAGCGACCTGACCGCTGACAACGGTAACGCGGCGAACCTCCTGCGGCTCGTATTTGTCATACGCCTGCTCGATCACGGTGTAAACGCCGGGAGTGAGATTATCAATCTGAATAACACCGCCTTCGCCTGTCTGAACGGTTTTATTCACGCCGTTTCCTGTAATGGTAAAAGAAATGCCCTCAACCTTGCCGTCCTCGCTGGTTTTCACGATCTTTGCCGAGCCGTAAGAGACCTTAATATTCAAATAGCCTTTCACGGGATCGTTGACTGACTGCGCATAGGTGACAATATCTTGCAGTTTTCCATTCGGGCCGTAAACGCCGTCCGTCCAAGTGATAACGCCGCGCCTCTGTGAATTTTTCTTTTCGGCTGTAATTCTGACGGTATCGCTCGGTGCGGTATCGGCTGTGATTACCAACTTTTTTCCATTTACAGAGAAACGGATTCCCGAAACGCTTGCCGAAAAAGTGTAATTGGAAAGGACATTGTTTGTGTCGGTGAGTGTGGCGGTGTACTTTTCGCCGTCCCATTCAAGTTCAATGTTTTTGGCCTTGCCTGTGGATTTTGCAAAGAAGCTCGGCACTTTGGAATGGGTTTGAACGCTGGCGGCAATGGAATTGTAGTAGCTCATAATTTGGCTATACAGCGGGTGGCCTGTGCTGACCTGATCGCAGATTGCGTCCTTACCGCCTGTGCCTACCTTGTTAAAATCGGCGTCGCGTTCGCCAACGATGGTTTCCCAAACTAAAAGCTGTGTGGCAACGGCGTGAGCCAGCTTGTCGCCGCCCTCATTCTGCGAACGCCAAGAGGTCGAAATTGTACCCGTATAGCCGTACTGAAAGATACGGCCGATAAACAGCTTAATATCATCGGGCGAAATGGTGTGGTTATAGGACGAGGGGTAATTATCCCAAAAGTTCTCGCCTTTTTTGGTGTAGCGGTCGCCCGATTCCTGCGGCACGCCGGGTTCAATGCAGTAACAGATATTGCCGTCATACGAACCCATTGCTCGGACGGTGGTATAGCGCGAAGTTTGTGCGAACCATCCGTTCATAAAATTAAAGCTGCCGTGCCCCCATTCGCCGCCGTAGTTGGCGTCCCCGTCACGGGGAAAGGAAACAAGGCATACCTCGTCGGTTTCCTCTGCGGCATAGGCAGTCGTTCCGAACCCGACAAGGGTAGTAACGCAAATCAAAGCCGCCAGAAACAGCGACATCATTCTTTTAAGTTTCTGCGTTTTCATTCTGTGAAATCCTCCTTGAAATGAAAAAACGCACCGTGTTATTACACAGTGCGCTCAAAGTGAAATATTCGGTTTTGATTTGGATTTAGGCGTAGCCGATATACAGATCGTAGCTCCCGTCGGAGCGAGCCTGCGCCCATATCCAGACATCGGTAATATCCTCGTCCCGGCTGTACCGATTCAGCCTGCTTTCAATGTCCCGGTCAAGGCAAGCGCTGTATGCTCCTGCGGTGATGGGATTGTCCCAGCAGTCAACCGCCGTACTTTCAAGCCGCAGTCCCACGCTTTCCGCATAGCTTCTCGCATAACCGATCCAATAGTCGATATTGAAGTCGGGTGCGGTAGGTTCTGCGGGCGGCGCGGTTTCCTGCGGTGATTCAGTCAGTGCAGGTTCCGGCGTTGGTTTTTCTTCTGCCTGTTGCTGTGTTGGCTGCTGCGTTGGCGTTGGCTTTGGTTCAGTGGTAGGCTCAACGGCTTTCGGCGATTCGGGTTTCGGCGTATCGTTTGAAACGACTGTCTGCGGCGATTGTATCCCCAGCGCATGGCTTTGTTCTGCGGTAGGCTGCGGCGTTTCTGCCTGTGACGATTCCGTTTCCGCCTTAACATCAATAACGCTATCGTCGGAACTCGTTTTACTTTCCGAAAAAGAATCGGTTAGCGTTTCCTTTGGCACAGCGTTTTCGTCAATCTCGCTTCTCAATGCCTCTATATCCGAACTTTCCCGTATTGCCTGCGGATGATTTGTATTCGCACATCCCGATACAGAAACGACAAGCGCTGCCAATAGCATGAATTGTATTGCTTTTTTCATATCGCAAGACCTCCTTTGCAGCTTCATTGTACGGATTTTTGCGTTCTGCTGCAAAGGTGTGAATTGACAGCCCCATAGACATCTCTTTTTTCGGGTAGTGCAGGTAGTTTTTGAGGGGGAGAGGTGTGGAGAGGGGGAACAAGCGAACACCGCCGCACCTTGCCTTATTTTAGGGTATAGATACCCCTTGTTAGGAAAATTTTATCGTTCCATATCTCTTTGCCGTTCACGCTTTCGGTACATTTCCAACGCCTTAACAATGGTATCTTCGATCTTCTGCGCGGGCGTCCCCGGTGCAAAATATTTGCTGATACGCTCTTTCGGCATTTTGAATTGTTCTTTCTGATTTGGCTTTTCCTCCTGCATGATGGAGAGAATCACCTCGTCGGTCAGTCTGCCGTCCTTGCTGAACTCTTTCATTTTAATAGCTTGCGCCAAAGACGGGGTGCAGTCCTCACATTCCATTGTGTCGTGCAGAGATTGCTGCTGGTCTTTGGAAAGATAGGACAGCTCCACGGCAGGACGGAAAGCAATCTTTCCGTCATCCACCATTTGCAGGACAGGCGGGATCAGTTCGGTCAAGCGGATAAAGCGATAAATCTGCGGTTGGCTGTCTCCACCTTTCTGACTTAACTGTTGAGCAGATGTTGTTCCACTTAACTTATTATCCAATGGAGAAGAAGTTAAATCTGTCCTCTGACCCTGCCTTTTCATAGCTTCCAGCTTCATTTTATAGGCAAATGCTTTTTCGGACGGTAAGATCGTTTCCCTTTGAAGATTACTGTCTACCATAATAATGGTAGCTTCATCGTCAGACAGGTTGCGGACGATACATGGAATCTCCGTCAGCTCAGCCAGAGCAGCCGCAAACTTTCGCCTGTGACCTGCGACCATTTCATAGCCGCCGTTCTCTTTCGGTCGGACAAGAGCCGGAACTAACACACCGTATTTTCGGACGCTCTCGACCATTTCAGCCATAGCGTCATCCTGTTTGACCTTAAACGGATGATTCGGAAAGTCGGAGATTTCAGCGGGGTTCAGCGTCACGACCTTTTCAAACTGTGATTCGGCTCGGCTTTCGTCGGTAGAAAACAAATCATCTAACGGCGTCATTCCTAAATCTCTCGTTTTTACGCTCAATCTCCAACACCTCCTTTGTCAACGCGTGATAGGCAGCAGCCACCTTGCCGTTTTTGTCGTGGGCGTAGATACTCTTGCCCCTGCCGCTGGTTTCGGCAGCTCTCACGGAAAAAGGTATTTCCGTTCCGAACACACGGATTTTCTCGCCGTAGTGAGCGCGCAGAGAAGCAATGATTTCCTTTGCTTCGTTGGTACGGCTGTCTACCATCGTAAAAAGAATCCCGTCGATTTTCAGCTTGGGATTGATCTGCCTCTTAACCTGTGAAATGGAGTGCATAAGCAAATCCAGACCCTTTGCCGAGAGAAACGACGGCTGCGACGGAATGATAACGCTGTCTGCTGCCGCCAGTGAGTTCAGCGGCATAATACCGAGCGACGGCATACAGTCAATGAGGATATAGTCGTAATGGGGTTTTACCTCACCCAGATATGTCCGCAGCGCTCGTTCACGATTCATAGCGTTAATCAGTCGGATTTCCATGCCCGATAAGGTGATGTTTGCCGGGAGCAGGTCAACGCCTTCGCCGTGGTGCAAAATGCCGTATCCGTCAGGAATCGGCGTGTCGTCGATTACACTCTGCATAATGTCCGTCAGGGTAACGGGCAACTCGTCGGGTTTGGCATAACCGAGGGAGAGCGTCAAAGAAGCCTGCGCGTCTGCGTCGATCAGCAAGACCCGCTTGTTTTCCTGCGCCAAACCAATACCGAGACTTGCGGTTGTTGTGGTTTTACCCACGCCGCCCTTTTGGTTTGTCACCGCAATTACTTTGCAGTTCGCCATTTTGGGGTTTCCTCCTTTACATAGATTTAGCCGCCTGCGGCGAAGCAGACGGCTATGTACGGAAATGAAAAAGCCGCTTGATTTCTCAAACGGCTTGCAGTTCAGACCCTTGCTTTGAGTGTCTTGCTGTATTTTGCATAATCCTCGCTCAATACATAATCGATCACACAAGCTTTTGGAATCATGTATGTACTTCTTATATAGAAGTGTTTAACTTTGTTTGCCCTCATTATTTTTCGGGCGGTACTGTCACCGATACCTCCGAGCATTGATTGAAATTCGGGGAGGGTTACAACATCGGGAAAAGAAGAAAACAGTTTTTCATAATGTGCGCGTGATTTCATAGCGATACCTCTTTTTTTGAAAATATGTTGTCAATGGCAGAGAAATACGCTATAATATGTTTGCGATTTATAAATCTATTGCGTGTGCTGTTGTGCCCCGTTTTGGGGTTACATCCCTCCGATGTCCCTCCAAAATCCAAAATTCCCGTCAAAATTGAGAAATGCGGAAATGGCAGACGAAACGGAGCTTTTTAACACATCAGTTTCAAAATAATTAGTAATTGCGGGCTTTTTGGTGTCCGTTGACGACCTCCATAGGGGTCTGAGTTCGTTTGTATTCCGTATGAAGCAAATAACTCAAAATCCCGCGGTGGCAACATCGTGCGGGTTCGACCCCCGCTTCCGGCACCAAAAATCGACAGACTTCGCAGAAGTCTGTCGATTTTACTTTTTTCGCTCTTCACTTTGGCGAACTTACGGCTTTATGCAAAGCACCTCCGCGCTTCGATACCGCTATGGAAAACTTAATTTTTCTTCATTAAATTTTGGAAAATTTCATTGACTTTCGCCCGCATATATGATAATATATTGATATAAAAATTAGAATGGGGGAGGATTGGATTTGATATTCATCCCTCTTCTGTCCAAAAAATAAAAAACAAATATTCTTGTAATCGTAAAAGCGATTGGAAAGGAAGAAAAATATGGCAAGTTACGAAACAAGCGCCGAGCTTCGCCGCGCGGTGGAAGCCGCTGAAACGGCAGCCGACGCAAAGCTTGCAAAGCTCGGAAAGCTCTCCGCTTCCGCCCGTATGAAGCTTCTTTTCGACGAGGGTACCTTCGTTGAAACAGGCAAATACATCGGACGCAAGACCACAGAGCTTGACAGCGGCGACGGCGACAGTCTCGAGCCTGTTGTCACAGGCTACGGCGCTGTAAACGGCGTTCTCGTGTTCGCATTTTCGCAGGATTATTCCCGTCTCTCGGGCGCGCTCGGCGAAATGCACGCAAAAAAGATTTGCAATGTCTATGATATGGCAGAGAAATCCTGCTCGCCTATCGTAGGTATTTTCGACAGCGCGGGCGCAAAGGTTCTCGAGGGCGTTGATGCTCTCGCGGGCTACGGCGAGGTGATGGCAAAGGCGGCGAACGCCGATATCCCTCAGATAGCCGTTATCTCCGGTCCCTGCACGGGTGCGAATGCCGTCATCTCTCAGATGATGGATATCACAGTCACCGCGGCAAAGACAGGCGAAATGCGCATGGCATCCTCCACGGTGCTCACCGATAAGACTCTCGGCACTCCCGAGAAGCTTGCGGAGCAGGGCGTTTCCGCGATAACTGCGGCAGACGATGCCGACGCTATGGCAAAGGTTCGCACACTTATCTCCTATTTCGGCGGTGAATTTGCTACATCAGACAATGCAAACCGCGCTGTGAATGTCGATTCTCTCATGCAGGGCGAATATGATGTTCACGCGGTTATAAACGAAGTATTCGACGCAGGCTCATTTACCGAGCTTTATGCGGAAAGCGCCGGAATGATAGTCTGCGGTCTCGCCGCAATGAACGGCAATGTCGTCGGCGTAATGGCAAACAACCCCGCAGTCAAAGGTGGCAAGCTCTGCCCCGGTTCTGCGGATAAAGCGCTGAAATTCCTCGGCATATGCGACCGCTATGCGATTCCCGTTATCACGCTTGCCGACAGTTGCGGTATTCCCTCGAGCGACAGAGCCGAGGAAAAGGGCCTTGCATACAAACTCGCACTTTTTGCCAAGGCTTATGCTACGGCAAGAATCCCGAAGATAAGCGTTGTGCTCGGCAGAGCATACGGCTCCCTCTATTCTATATTCGGTTCCAAGGCTATAGGCGCGGATATAGCGCTCGCTCTTGACAGCGCAAAGATAGCTGCTATGGCTCCGGAAGCCGCCGTAGAATTTCTCGGTATTGTAAATGATGAGTCGAAGCACAATGAAACAGCCGAAAAATGGGCAGGCGAATTTGCTTCTCCCATCCGCGCGGCAAAGAGCGGTCATATCGACGATATCATCGATTCGAGCGAACTTCGCGCAAGAATCGCCGCCGCAGTTGAAATGCTCACTGCATAAGGAGGGATTATCATGTATCTTTCCGATATGGTTGTGGCTACGCAGGAATCGGTCGAAACAACAGCGGAATCCGTGCTCTCGTTCGGCGAGCGCGTTTCCACGGGTCTCGGTACCTCTCTTCTCGGAATGCTGACGATATTTTTCATGCTCACGGTGCTTTTCATCATGATGAAGCTGATGAGCGCCGTTTTCGGAAAAAGCGGTAAGAAAGCGGAGAAATCCGTTCCCGTTACGCTTCCGGCAAAAGACCCTGTGCCCGTAGCGGTGCAGGCTGAAGCCGAGGACGAGGAAGAAACGGTAGCCGCTATAGTTGCCGCGATTTCCGCCTACACCGGAAGCTCTCCCGCATCCTTCCGCGTAGTATCTTTCAAGCGCGTATATTTTAATTGATTATATATGGAGGAATTATGAAAACTTATAATGTAACAGTAAACGGAAAGGTTTACACGGTTTCCGTAGAAGAAGTAAACGGCGCAGCTCCCGCAGCAGCGCCCGCACCCGTAGCAGCTCCTGCTCCCGCAGCAGCACCCGCAGCCGCTCCTGCAGCGGCACCTGCTCCCGCGGCTGTTCCCGCAGGCGAAGCAAAGGTAAAGGTTTCCGCTCCCATGCCAGGCACTATAGTCGCAGTGAATGTGACAGTCGGTCAGAAAGTCGAAAAGGGTACGGTTCTCTGCCTGCTCGAGGCTATGAAGATGGAAAATGAAATCATGGCTCCCGAGGGCGGCACGGTAACCGGCATCGCAACGACAAAGGGCGCTTCCGTCAACGCAGGCGACCTGCTCATCACCATAGCGTAAAACTTCATTTTAAAAATTATATATTGGTGGTGAAAGAAATTGATAGAAGCTATAAAAAATTTATGGGAAACTACCGGTCTCTTTCAGTTTGAAAGCACCGAACTTATGATAAAAACGCTCATAATGTATGTCATCGTCGGTGTGCTCGTATATCTTGCCGTTGTAAAGGGCTTTGAGCCTCTGCTCCTGCTCCCGATAGCGACAGGCATGCTCCTCGCAAACCTGCCCGGCGCAAATCTTTTCCATATGGAATGGTTTGTGGACGGCGTGCCTGTGATGCGCGACGGTATTGAGGTCATGTCGACCAAGCTTTCCGATGTCGTTTCATACGCTGTTGGAAACGGCGGACTTCTCGATATACTTTACCTCGGCGTCAAACTCGGTATTTATCCCTCACTCATATTCCTCGGCGTAGGCGCGATGACGGATTTCTCTCCGCTCATATCAAACCCGAAGAGCATATTCCTCGGCGGCGCCGCACAGCTCGGCGTATTCATGGCTTTCTTCGGCGCTCTGCTTTTCGGCTTCTCGCCTCAGGTAGCCAGCGCTATAGGCATCATCGGCGGTGCGGACGGTCCTACGGCTATCCTTGTAACAAAGATTCTCGCGCCCGAATATCTCGGACCGATAGCCATCGCGGCATATTCTTATATGGCGCTCATTCCTATGATTCAGCCCCCGATAATGAAGCTGATGACAACAAAGAAAGAGCGCAGTGTCGTCATGACGACGCTCCGCCCTGTCTCCAAAAAGGAACTTGTGATATTCCCGATAATGGTTATCATCGTCGTATGTCTCATGCTTCCCGATGCCGCTCCGCTCGTAGGCTTCCTCATGTTCGGAAACCTGCTTAATGTCAGCGGCGTTACCGACCGTCTTTCCAAGACGGCTCAGAATGAGCTTATCAATATCGTCACGATATTCCTCGGAATATCCGTCGGCGCTACGGCAAGCGCAAAGACTTTCCTTGACGGAAAGACACTGCTTATCATACTGCTCGGTCTCGTGGCGTTCTGCTTCTCGACTTTCGGCGGTCTGCTCGGCGGCAAGATAATGTATCTGCTCTCGGGCGGCAAGGTAAATCCGCTTATCGGCTCTGCGGGCGTTTCCGCCGTACCTATGGCGGCGCGCGTATCGCAGAAAGTCGGTCAGGAAGAAGTTCCCGGAAACTTCCTGCTCATGCATGCAATGGGTCCGAATGTTGCCGGCGTTATAGGCTCGGCTATCGCGGCAGGCGTATTTCTCGCGCTCTACCGCTGAATCTAAGATAAAGAAAGGATAAAGTCATGGCTAAAGTTAAAATTTGCGAAACAGTCCTGCGTGACGCTCACCAGTCGCTCGTTGCCACGAGAATGACGACGGAGCAGATGCTCCCCATTCTCGAGGAGATGGACAAGGTCGGCTACTATGCGCTTGAAGCATGGGGCGGTGCCACATTTGATGCCTGCCTGCGCTTCCTCGATGAGGACCCGTGGGAAAGACTCCGCAAGATAAGAGATAAGGTTAAAAATACAAAGCTCCAGATGCTTTTCCGCGGTCAGAATATCCTCGGATATCGCCACTATGCGGACGATGTCGTGGAATATTTCGTTCAGAAATCCATCGCAAACGGCATTGATATACTCAGAATTTTCGACGCGCTCAACGACCCCAGAAACCTCAAAACCGCCATCAACGCTACAATAAAAGAGGGCGGTCATGTTCAGGCGGCGATAAGCTATACCACAAGCCCCGTTCATACGAACGAAGGTTTTGCGAAATACGCAAAGCAACTTGAGGAAATGGGCGCAAACTCCATCTGCATCAAGGATATGGCAGGTCTGCTCAAGCCTTACGATGCATATGAGCTCGTTTCGCTCATCAAGCAGAATGTAAAAATCCCCGTTCAGCTTCATACTCACTATACATCCGGTCTTGCATCGATGACTGTGCTCAAGGCTATAGAGGCGGGCGTCGATATAGTCGATACGGCTATCTCTCCCCTCGCTATGGGTACGAGCCAGCCGCCTACGGAGTCGCTCGTTGCCGCCCTCGCGGGAACAGAATACGACACGGGTCTCGACCTTGCTCAGCTTGATAAGATATGCAAGTATTTCACACCTATCCGCGAGCAGTTCATGGAGAGCGGTCTGCTCAATCCGAATGTGCTCAAGGTAGATGTAAACGCGCTCCTCTATCAGGTTCCCGGCGGCATGCTTTCGAATCTCGTTTCCCAGCTTAAGCAGGCAGGCAAGCTTGATAAGCTTCCCGAGGTTCTCGCCGAGGTTCCGAATGTGAGAAAAGACGCGGGTTATCCTCCGCTTGTTACTCCGTCCTCCCAGATTGTCGGCACGCAGGCTGTGCTCAATATAATCAGCGGCGAGCGCTATAAGATGGTCTCCAAGGAATTCAAGGGTATCGTTCGCGGCGAATACGGCAAGACTCCCGTAGATATCGCTCCCGATTTCAGAAAGAAGATAATCGGAAACGAAAAACCGATAACATATCGTCCCGCAGACGCGCTCGAGCCCGAGCTTGACAAGCTTCGCGAGGAGGTAAAGCCGTGGGCTATACAGGATGAGGATGTCCTCTCCTATGCGCTCTTCGAGCAGGTTGCCGTCAAGTTTTTCGAGAAGAGAAAAGCGAAAATGTACGGCATAGACAAAAATTCCGACAGCGAAAATAAGATACATTCCGTATAACAACACCCAGCTTAGCAAAATCGGGGCGGTAGATCGGTTTTGCCGATTTATCTGCCCCGATTTTTCTGTTTGCGTTTTTCAACGAGGCGGATTTTCATGAATTTTGACACTTCATTTTTTCGATTTTTCGAAACAACATGCTTTCCCGTTTTTGTAACAGATATAAACGGAAAGGTTCTTTTTAAAAACAGCTGTGCGGCAAAATATCTGCGCACGGTGCGCAAAGGCTCAAATCTCTTTTTCCATATGACCGGCGGAGATCCGGATATCGCGAAAAACGGGAAGATAGGTCTTGCGCTTTTTCCCGACAGCTTTCTTTACAGCCGCGCGCTGATTTTTACGCTCGGCGAAAATGAAGAGAAGCATCTGATTTTTGCTTTTCTCACAAAATTGCAGATGAACGATTATGAGGATACATATTCGTATCTCGCAGAAAAATTTTCTTCGGATTTCATAAGCTTTCTCGCGTTTATCAAAACCGAAGAATACCGCGACGAGGATATGTTCGCGCCATCGCGCCTCTATACCGAAATGGCAGACAGAATCTGCTTTGCGGCAGAGGATTTTGCCGATGCTTATCCCTGCGATATGGCGGATTTTCTGATAAATATCAGAGACCGATGTTCACGCGCTTTTTCGGCGCTCGGCTACAGGATGGATTACTTCGCTACGAAGATATTTCTTGAAAACAGATTTGTTTCGCTTAATGTCGGCGATTTCGCCTTTTCGTTTTTTATGGCGCTTTATGCCGTGATGCGAAATTCCGCAGATAAAGCGATATCGATAAAGGCAGACTACGACGCGCTCCGCATGAGCATAAGGATAACCGTTTCTTCTCCTGCGGCGGGTCTTGACGACGGAATATACCGCGAGGAGGAGATAGTTCCGGAATGCGCCGCGGAAATAAAGCTTTGCGAGAAGCTTCCGTGCTATGCAAAACGCTTTTCATATTCGGTGAAAAGCGGAGTTCTCTCAGCTTCGGCATCTCTTGATGCCTGCAGACCGAACAAAGCGGCGGTGCGCAGCATTTCGGAGAAACTTTCATACAGAAGTACATATGCTATGCTTTCATTTATGAAAGCGATGCTTTCGGATTATTTCGGAAAAGGAGAAAGACATTGAAACTATATATAAAGCAGAAAGTATTTTCCATAGGCGATAAATTTACCGTGCGCGATGAGAACGGAAACGACAGATATTTTGTCGAGGGCGAGATTTTCACTTTCCGGAGGAAATTTCACATCAGCGATACCGGCGGAAACGAGGTCGCCTATATAGAGGCACAGAGCGTTTTCAATTTTCTGCCGAAATACGATATCTATCTCGGCGGGAAATATGCCGCCACGATATCGAAAAAATTCACATTCTTCATCCATGAATACAGCATAGACGGAGAGGGAATAGAAATAGAGGGCGATGCTTTCAGCCATGAATACGAGATAACAAAATTCGGCTCGCCGATAGCATATATACATAAGGAATGGTTCACATGGGGCGATTCCTACTGCATAGATACCACAAACGAGATAGATGAGCTTCTCGCGGTTTCGATAGCGATAACAATAGATTCCGTAATGGACAGGAACAGCAATTAAGGAGAAATAAATGAAAAAAATAGGTTTTGACAATGCAAAATACATAAAAATGCAATCGGAACAGATAAAGAAGCGCATTTCGCAGTTCGGCGGAAAGCTCTATCTTGAATTCGGCGGCAAACTTTTTGACGATACGCACGCCGCCCGCGTGCTCCCCGGTTTTGAACCGGACAGCAAGCTGAAGATGCTGCTCGAGCTGAAAGACCAGGCGGAAATCGTTATTGCCGTCAGCGCAGGTGCGCTCGAGTCGAGCAAGCGCAGAGGCGACCTCGGCATAACATACGATATGGAGGTTATGCGCCTTATCGATATGTTCCGCAGTGTGGGGCTTTATGTCGGCAGCGTTGTCATAACCCAGTATAACGGTCAGCAGGCGGCGGATAAGCTGAAAGCACAGCTCGAAGCACATGATGTTAAGGTTTTTAAGCATTATATCATAGATGGCTATCCCTTTAATGTTCAGCATATCGTGAGCGCGGAGGGCTACGGCAAAAATGACTATATCGAAACTTCGCGCTCGCTTGTGGTCATCACGGCGCCCGGTCCCGGAAGCGGCAAGATGGCTACCTGTCTCTCGCAGCTTTATCACGAACACGAGCGCGGAATCAACGCGGGCTATGCGAAATTTGAGACATTCCCGATATGGAATCTGCCGCTCAAGCATCCCGTGAATCTCGCTTATGAGGCGGCGACGGCTGACCTCAGCGATGTCAATATGATAGACCCGTTCCATCTTCAGGCATACGGCGAAGCCACGGTGAATTATAACAGAGATATCGAGATTTTCCCCGTGCTCTCCACGATGTTCGGAAAAATTTACGGCGAATGCCCCTATAAATCGCCGACCGATATGGGCGTAAATATGGCGGGCTATTGTATTTTCGATGATGAGGCTGTCCGCGAGGCGGCTTCGCAGGAGATAATTTTCCGCTATTACCGAGCGCTCACCGACAGCATCAAGGGCGGAAAGAGCACCTCAAAAAAGGAAATCGAAACGATAGAAATGATAATGGATCAGGCGGGCATATCGCCATATGACCGCAGAGTTGTCCGTCCCGCAGTCGAGCTTGAAGCGAAAACCGGCACATCATGCGCTGCGATAGAGCTTGCCGATGGCACGATAATCACGGGAAAGACGAAAAACACCCTCGGTGCCTGCGCCGCGATGATAATAAACGCGCTGAAATATCTCTCGGGGATAGACGACAGCATCGAGCTTGTTCCCGGGGATTTGCTCCGCCCTGTGCAGACGCTGAAGATAAAATATCTCGGAAGCAAGAATCCCTGCCTGCATATAGACGAGGCGCTGATTGCCATCTCCGTGAATGCGGCAACGGATGAAAACGCCGCGAAAGCGCTCTCCAAGCTGAGCGAACTCCGCGGATGTCATGCGCACTCTACGGTAATCCCCTCGAGCATAGACCTTGCCTTTATGCGCAGGCTGAAGATAAATCTTTCATGCGAGCCGAAATACAAGGAAAATAAGCTTTTCAATCTTTGATGAAAACAGGGCATTGAAAATAAAGTGAATACAGAAAAAACAGCGCTCTTGCAAATACGGCAAGAGCGCTGTTTTTATTGCCTTTCAAGACTGAAATTCGTTTAAGAAGTAATCTATCTCTTCAAACCAAAGCTTTACTTTGTTTGCATTTGCCTTTGAATCCATGTGAAGCTTGTGCTTTCCGTCGTCGCACTTGAAAACGCAATAGTATTCTATGCCCATAGCCGTTTTGCCCGATTTCACGGTCACATAATGTATAAAATCTTTGTGCAGATATAGTTTCCCTGCCGCGATAAACCATTCGTCGGATAAGAAAATCATGGCGGAGGGATAGAGCGGCTTTGCGTTGCTGTCGTCAAATTTTATATTCAGAGATGAGGTCTGCTTTTTAAGAAGAGCATTTGCGAAAGGGATGCGCAAAAGGAAAGCAAACCAGATGAGCAGTCCGACCGCAATCGGAATGGCTGAAGTGAGAAGATTACGGACGGAGAAGTCGGAGATGAGCGCCGCGAAGAGAAAGAGTGCGCTGATTGAAAACGAAAAAATAGAAATAATTTTCGCTGTTTTTGCGGCGTACAGGCGATTGTATTTTCCTGCTGTCAAAATATCACTCCCTTTCTACATAATATCTTATCATATCACGGCAGAATTTGCAATATGCGCGCGTTATTTTATCCGCCTGCACATTATATAAAACCGCGAAAAAACAAAAAGCCTTGACAGTCAAGGCTTTTTCGCTGTTGCCGCGATAAATCACGACAGTCTGATGAAGAAATATACAAACGATACAACGGTGAACATGGCGTGGACGCCAAAATTTATAAGGCGGTATGTACTCTTTTTGAAAGGGAACACATCGAGATATTTTTCGAGGATTTCCGCTACGACGAAGAAAAGCACCATCGCCGGCATATATACCATAACGCCGAGATGTGGGCTGCAGCTGACTATTCCCACTATATAAGGAAATATCCATACAAATGACAGAATGGCAAGATAAGAGCGGATAACTTTCTTTTCATTGATTTCGATGGGCATATCGTGATTTATCTGCGTCTGCGCGAGGACATATTCCTTTTGTATTGCTTCATTGGAGCACGAGATAAGAAGTATAAGACCGTAAATAACGCCCATGAGACCTGCAAGAACAAGAAAATGCCATTTCAGCGTGATGATGAATGATATCATGAACATCAGCGCAAAAACGCCCAAAACGATATTCAGGATGGTTCGAAACGATTTGCCTAGAGTTTTGAGAAATTTTTTCATGGGTCCTCCTTGATGTGTTTATTTATTTGATTTGTTTGTCTTTTTATCTTGATAAGTTTCGTGAAGAAGTAAAACTCCGAGGGTCGCGACTCTCGGAGTTTTGGCCCGCCCTACAGGAATCGAACCTGCAACCGTCAGAATCGGAATCTGATACTCTATCCAATTGAGCTAAGGGCGGATATAATCGGGAGCATAAAAAGTGCAATCAAAAGTGGCATTTTGAGGCACTTGCTACCCCCCCGAGCTTTTTTTGTTTTATTTTATTATTTTTCTTCTGTCATTTCTTCTATGGCTCTTGCAAGCTGGTCGGGACACGAGGTTCCTTTGCCGCCGCAGTCTGTGCCGCGCAGGCGCTTTACCACATCTTCTGCCTTCATGCCGACGACAAGGGAAGAGATGCCTTTGGTATTGCCGTTGCAACCGCCTGTAAATTTCACTTCTTTTATTATGCCGTCCTCGATGGTGACCTCAATCTGGCGCGAGCATACGCCTTTCGGCTTGTATACGGATGTTTTTGTCACTTTGATTTTCCTTCCTTCATTTTCCGATATTTCCATATATATTCTATCAAAAAATGCTCAAAAAAACAATAGCGGAACGCAATTTTTTGAAAATTTTATATTTTTGTTATAATTGCACAAAAATCAGGCAAAAATTTCTCTGAAATTCTAAAGCAAAATTTTCGGAAAAATTGCGGAAAAATTGCCGAAAACTATTGACAAATAAGCCTTTTTAATGTAAAATGAAAAAGCTTGATGTGCGATGAAGCGAGAGGTTGCCGCAATTTGCGGGTAATTTTCGCAGAGTATGTCCGAACAAAAACGGGCGAAACAGATTTTTTGGCAGAGCCCGGGACGCGGATATTGCACTGCATGCAGTGTCAATCCGGCTAAGCGCCCCGCACCGGAATTTTCCGGTTTTAATTTTGAGAGGGTGGAAACACCCGATTGTATGTTCATGAAATCTGAGCGTGTTTTGCTTGCGGAAGCACGCATACCCCCGACAAAATAATCAAGGAGGAAAATCAAGTGGCAGTTAGCGAGAAAATCAGAATCAGACTGAGAAGCTATGACCATACACTGGTTGACGCTGCGGCAGAGAAGATTGTAGACGCTGCGAAGAGAAACGGTGCGACTGTATCCGGTCCCATTCCGCTTCCTACGGAGAAAGAAATCGTTACAATCCTGCGCGCCGTTCACAAGTATAAGGACAGCAGAGAGCAGTTTGAAACAAGAACTCACAAGAGACTCATTGATGTTATCAAGCCCTCTCAGAAGGCTATCGAAGCAATCACAAGTCTCGAACTTCCGGCCGGCGTTGAAATCGAAGTTAAGCTTTAATTTCGTTTTCGGCAAAGCAACAGATAACGATATGGGGAAAAATCCTTCCTTATATTATTATGGCTGCTTTTGGTCATGTTGACCCGCTCACAGACGGTCAACCAATAACCTTAAAAGGAGGCAAAGAAAGGTAATGAAAAAGGGTATCATCGGAAAGAAAATCGGAATGACTCAGATTTTCGACGAAGTCGGCAATGTAGTGCCGGTTACTATCATTGAAGCAGGTCCTTGCGTTGTGGCACAGAAGAAAACTGTGGAGCACGACGGCTACAGCAGCGTACAGCTCGGTTTTGAGGATGCACGCGAAAAGAGTCTTAACAAGGCTGAAAAGGGACATTTCGCAAAGGCGGGCGTCGCTATGAAGAAGCATCTGAAAGAATTCAGACTTGACGACGCAGAGAGCATGAATGTAGGCGATATCGTTTCCGCGGATGTATTCGCGGCAGGCGACAGAGTCGATGTTACAGGCATGACAAAGGGTCGCGGCTACAGCGGCGTTGTAAAGAGATGGAACGCTCACATCCTTAAGATGACTCACGGTACAGGTCCTATCCACCGTCAGCCGGGTTCTATGGGTGCGAACTCCTCGCCTTCCAGAATATTCAAGAACAAACACATGGCAGGTCAGTACGGTAACGAAAAGGTTACGATACAGAACCTCGATGTAGTACGCGTAGATGCAGAGAAGAACCTTATCGCAGTCAAGGGCGCCGTTCCCGGTGCGCGCGGCGGTATCGTATTCATCCGCAATACCGTTAAAGCTTAAGAAGGAGGAAAATCACGATGGCAAATGTAAAAGTTTATAATATGTCAGGCGCTGAAGTAGGCTCTATGGAGCTTGCCGATTCCGTTTTTGCTGTTGAAGTAAACACGGCGGTTCTTCACGCGGCTGTTCGCGCTTACCTCCTTAATCAGAGACAGGGCACACAGTCAACTCTTACAAGAACCGAGGTTTCCGGCGGCGGCAAGAAGCCATGGAGACAGAAGGGTACAGGCAGAGCAAGACAGGGCTCCACACGCTCTCCCCAGTGGACACACGGCGGCGTAGCACTCGGACCGAAGCCCAGAAGCTACAGAATCGACCTCAATAAGAAGGTCAAGAGACTTGCTATGAAGAGCGCTCTCTCATCCAAGCTTGCAGGCGGCGAACTCGTAGTTCTCGACGCTATCACGGCTACGGAATACAAGACCAAAGTAATGGTAAACATGCTTTCCGCTATCGGCGCTACAGGCAAGACGCTCGTAGTCCTCGCCGAGAAGAACGATTTCGTATGCAAGAGCTTCGCAAACATTCCCGGCGTAAAGACAGCTTACACAAACACACTCAATGTATACGATATCCTTAATTGCAACAAGCTCGTTGTAGTTAAGGCTGCGGCAGAAAAAATGATGGAGGTTTATGCGTAATGAAGACAGCACATGATATCATAATCAGACCTGTTATCACAGAATCCAGTCTTTCTGCTACACAGAACCTGAGATACACATTCGAAGTTCTCAAGTCCGCTACAAAGCCCGAAATCGCGGCTGCGGTTGAAGAGGTTTTCGGTGTTAAGGTACAGGATGTAAACACAATCAACATGAAAAGAAAGCCCAAAACGCTCGGCGTGCATTCCGGTTACACAAAAGCCTGGAAAAAGGCTATTGTTACACTTGCACAGGGCTCTAAGTCCATCGAGTTCTTTGACGGCATGATTTAATGAGGAGGAGTAACGAATTATGGCTACTATAAAGTATAAACCTACGACTCCTGCGAGAAGAAACATGACAGTTGCTGACTATGCGGAAATCACAAAGTTCAGCCCCGAAAAGAGTCTCGTAGTTATCAAGAAGAAAAATGCCGGCAGAAACAGCTACGGCAGAATCACCGTTCGTCACAAGGGCGGCGGCAACAAGCAGAAGTACAGAATAGTCGATTTCAAGCGTGATTTCACAGAGCAGTCCGCTACTGTTATCGGTATCGAGTATGACCCGAACCGTACCGCTTATATCGCACTGCTTCAGTATGAAGACGGCACAAAGAAGTATATGATTGCTCCCGTAGGTCTTACCGACGGCGACAAGGTTTACTGCGGCGCGGGCGCCGACATCAAACCCGGCAATACACTTCCCGTTGCAAATATTCCTGTAGGTACATTCATCTACAATATCGAGCTTTATCCCGGCAAGGGCGGTCAGCTTGTCCGCAGCGCCGGTAGCGCAGCTCAGCTCATGGCTAAGGAAAACGGCGTGGCTCAGGTCAGACTTCCTTCGGGCGAAGTGAGAATCATTCGTCTCGATTGCAGAGCTACAATCGGTCAGGTTTCCAATATCGACCATGAAAACGTCAAGATAGGTAAAGCCGGCAGAACCCGTCACATGGGCATCCGTCCCACAGTCCGCGGTTCCGTCATGAACCCCTGCGACCACCCGCACGGCGGTGGTGAAGGCAAGTCACCTATCGGTCGTCCGAACCCTGTTACACCTTGGGGCAAGCCCGCTCTCGGTTATAAGACCAGAGACAAGAAGGCAAGAACAGAGAAGTTCATTGTAAAACACAGAAACGGTAAATAAGGAGGAAGCATAAAATGAGTAGAAGCCTTAAAAAAGGACCTTTCGTTGAAGCAAAGCTCTTTTCCAGAATAGAAGCTATGAATGAGAAGGGTGAAAAGAAGGTACTGAAAACTTGGTCGCGTGCTTCCACGATATTCCCCGAATTTGTAGGACACACAATCGCGGTACACGACGGAAGAAAGCATGTTCCGGTATATGTAACCGAGGATATGGTAGGACACAAGCTCGGCGAATTTGCACCCACGAGAACATTCAAGGGTCATGCCGGAAGCAAGACATCGAACAACGGTAAATAATCTCGCACCAATGCGAAGGGAGGCTAATTATAAATGAAAGAAGCAAGAGCATATCTTAAAGATGCCAGAATATCCCCGCGCAAAGTACAGATTGTACTGGACCTTATCAGAGGTAAGGATGCGGGAATGGCAATGGCAATTCTTAAAAACACTCCTAAGTCTGCGAGTGAATACCTTATTAAGTTACTGAAGAGCGCTATGGCAAATGCCGAGCACAACTTCGGCATGGATACAAGCAAGCTTTATGTAAGCGAGTGCTTCGTATGCCCGGGCAAGACTCTCAAGAGAATAATGCCCAGAGCCAAAGGCAGCGCAGACAGAATCCTGAAGAGAACAAGCCATGTAACGCTTGTCCTCAAGGAAAGAGCATAAGAAGGAGGTTCGCAGATAATGGGTCAGAAAGTTAATCCGCACGGTTTGCGTGTAGGCGTTATTAAGGACTGGGATTCAAGATGGTTCGCACGCGATGAAGTATTCGGCGATACACTTGTTTCCGACTACAATGTCAGAAAATATCTCAAAGAGCAGCTTAAGCTCGCGGGCGTTTCCAGAATCGAAATCGAGAGAACCTGCGGCGATGCAGGCAGAGTAAAGGTTATCATCCACTGTGCTAAACCCGGTATGGTTATCGGTCGCGGCGGTGTTGAAATCGAAAAGCTCCGCATAGCTCTCGAAAAGATGACGGGCAAGACTGTTTCCGTTGAGGCTATGGAGGTTAAGAACCCCGATCTCAATGCACAGCTCGTTGCAGAAAGCATTGCAAGCCAGCTCGAAAAGAGAATCGCGTTCCGCCGCGCCATGAAGCAGGCTATCGGCAGAACAATGCGTCTCGGCGCGAAGGGTATCAAGATTACGGTATCCGGTCGTCTCGGCGGCGCAGAAATCGCTCGCAGTGAGCACTATCACGAGGGCACAATTCCGCTTCAGACCATCAGAGCCGATATCGACTACGGTTTCTATGAGGCTAACACCACATACGGAAAGATAGGCGTTAAGGTCTGGATATACAAGGGCGAAGTCCTTGCCGACAGAAAGGCAGACGCGCCTGAGCGCGAGAAGCCCAGATTCCCCAGAAGAAATGACAGGGGCGAAGGCAGAAGAAATGACCGCGGCGGCGATCGTCGTCCCCGCGCTCCCAGACAGCCGAGAGAAGGAGGAGCGAAGTAATTATGTTAATGCCTAAGAGAGTTAAATACAGACGCGTTCAGCGCGGCAGACTTAAGGGTACTGCACACAAGGGCAATACCGTAACTTACGGTTCCTACGGTCTCGCAGCTCTGGAGCCCGCTTGGATTACAAGCAACCAGATAGAGGCTGCCCGTATCGCTATGACAAGATACATCAAGCGTGGCGGTAATGTCTGGATAAAGATTTTCCCGGACAAGCCGATCACAGAGAAGCCTGCCGAGACCCGAATGGGTTCCGGTAAAGGTTCTCCCGAGTACTGGGTAGCAGTTGTTAAGCCCGGAAGAGTTATGTTCGAAATGGACGGCGTTCCGGAGGAGACAGCAAAGGAAGCTATGAGACTTGCTTCCCACAAGCTGCCTATCAAATGCAAATTCGTTAAAAAAGAAGTAGAGGAGGGCTAAACCAGTGAAAGCTACAGAACTCAGTAAATTAACTTCCGCTGAACTTACCTCTAAGCTCAAGGAGCTGAAAAGCGAACTTTTCAATCTTCGCTTCCAGAATGCGATAAATCAGCTCGACAATCCGCACAAGATTGCAGAGGTCAAGAAGGATATCGCAAGAGTAATGACCGTTCTTCAGGAAAAGAAGAACGCTGAAAAGGCTTGAAGAGAGGAGAATGTGTCATGAGTGAAGCAGTAGAAAGAAACCTCAGAAAGACCAGAGTAGGCATGGTGGTAAGCGATAAAATGGACAAGACAGTCGTTGTCGCAATCCAGGATAATGTAAAGCACCCCAAGTACGGCAAGGTCATCAAGAGAACAGTTAAGTTCAAGGCGCATGATGAAAATAACGAATGCGCAGTTGGCGATAAAGTAAGCATCATGGAAACAAGACCGCTTTCCAAAGAGAAAAGATGGAGAGTCGTTGAAATCATCGAAAAAGCAAAATAATTTCATAGTGCAAGGTTAGAGTGGCAAAGCCACAACCTGTGAGATGTGAATTTTAGGAGGTAAGCACAATGATACAACAGCAGTCATTGATGAAAGTCGCCGATAATACAGGCGCTAAAGAAATCATGTGTATTCGCGTGCTTGGCGGTACTGGCAGAAGATATGCCAATATCGGAGATGTTGTAGTTGCAGCTGTAAAGAAAGCAGCGCCCGGCGGCACCGTTAAAAAGGGTGAAGTCGTAAAGGCTGTTATCGTACGCAGCGTTAAGGGTGTGAAGCGTGCAGACGGTTCGTACCTGAAGTTCGATGAGAACGCGGCTGTCATCATCAAAGACGACAAGACGCCAAGAGGAACGCGTATATTCGGGCCGGTAGCAAGAGAGCTCCGTGAGAAGGATTATCTGAAAATTCTTTCTCTGGCTCCCGAAGTACTGTAATTATAATGGGAGGATTTGAAAAATGAGTAAACTTCATGTAAGAAAAGACGATACCGTTATAGTTATATCCGGAACCGAAAAGGGTAAAAAGGGTAAGGTTGTTGCGGTATCCCCCGATGAGAGAAAAGTCATCATCGAGGGCGTCAACATAAAGAAAAAGCATTCGAAGCCGAGAAAGCAGGGCGAAGCAGGCGGCATCATGGATGTTGAGGGCGCTATGTACGCAGATAAGGTACAGCTCTTCTGCTCCAAGTGCGGCAAGGGCGTTCGCACCGGCATCAAGGTAGACGGCGATAAGAAAGTCCGCGTTTGCAAGAAATGCGGCAAAGAATTTTAATGCGGAGGTAAAGTAAAATGGCTAGATTACAGGATTTTTACAAGGCAGAAGTTGCTCCCGCATTGATGAAGAAATTCAACTATAAGAGCCCCATGCAGATTCCGCGCTTTGATAAGATAGTTATCAATGTGGGCGCAGGTGAGGCTAAGGACAATGCGAAAGTAATAGATGCAATAATAGCTGATGTTACTGCTATAACAGGTCAGAAAGCCGTACCGACTCACGCAAAGAAGTCGGTCGCAAACTTCAAAATCAGACAGGGAATGACGATAGGTGTTAAGGTTACTCTCCGCGGCTCGAGAATGTACGAGTTCATGGACAGACTTTTCAACCTGGCGCTGCCCCGCGTTCGTGACTTCAAGGGTATCAATCCCAACGCATTTGACGGTCGCGGCAACTATTCGCTCGGTCTGAAAGAGCAAATCATATTCCCCGAAATCGAATACGAAAAGGTTGATAAAATCAGAGGTATGGATATTGCCTTTGTTACAACAGCCACAAACGACGAAGAAGCAAAGGCGCTGCTCGAGCTTATGGGCGCACCGTTTGCTAAATAATTAGGGAGGAAGAATATGGCAAAAACTGCTATGAAGCTGAAGCAGCAGAGAGCGCAGAAGTATTCCACAAGAGAATACAACAGATGCAAAATCTGCGGCAGACCTCATGCATATCTGCGCAAATACGGTGTCTGCCGTATCTGCTTCAGAGAGCTTGCTTACAAGGGAGAAATCCCCGGCGTAAGAAAAGCCAGCTGGTAATGACCGAATAGGTCAATATCATAAAGCGCTCCAATCTTGTCGGAAGGAAAGCGAAAGCTTTAACCATCGACTCGCCGCCGGATAAAATCCGGCAGCAAGGATTAGGCGAGGGCGAAAGCCCAAATAACCGAACTACTTGCATAAAAGGAGGAAAAAACAATGCAAATTTCAGATGTAATTGCGGATATGCTCACGCGTATCAGAAACGCAAACGACGCAAAGCACGAAACGGTAGATGTTCCCGCTTCGAAAATGAAAAAAGCCATTGCCGACATTCTCGTTGAAGAAGGCTATATCTCCGGATATCAGATTATCGAGGACGGAAAGCAGGGCATCATCAGAATCACACTCAAGTACGGTCGCGGCAAGCAGAAGATTATCCAGGGTCTGCGCCGTGTTTCCAAGCCCGGTCTGCGTATATACTCCAACTGCGAGGATATGCCCAAGGTTATGAACGGTCTCGGAATCGCTATCGTATCCACATCCAAGGGCATCATGACCGACAAGAAGGCTCGCAGCCTCAATGTTGGCGGTGAAGTTCTTGCGTTCGTATGGTAATAGGGAGGTAAACAGAGATGTCAAGAATTGGTAGAAAAGCTATTACAGTTCCCGCAGGCGTTGAAGTTACTCTCGGCGAGAATAATGTTATAACCGTAAAGGGTCCCAAGGGAACACTTACACACAAACTTCACGATAATATGACCGTAACCGTTGACGCAGGTGTCATCACGGTTACCCGTCCCGACGACGAGAAAGAAAACCGCTCGCTTCACGGACTCACGAGAACACTCATTGCCAACATGGTAGAGGGCGTTACAAACGGATATTCCAAGAAGCTTGAAATCGTCGGCGTCGGCTACAAGGCTGTAAAGAACGGCAAGAATCTCGTTCTCAGCCTCGGTCATTCTCATACAATCACCTTTGAGGAAAAGAACGGCATCACATTCGATGTTCCCGATTCCAATACTGTCATAGTAAAGGGTATCGACAAGCAGGATGTAGGTCAGATCGCAGCTCAGATCCGCGAGAAGAGACCGCCGGAGCCTTACCTCGGCAAGGGTGTCAAGTATGAAGGCGAACATATTCGCCGTAAAGCCGGAAAGACCGGTAAATAATGAAAGGAGTGGATATAAATGGTATCTCGTAAAGATAGTAATGCAGCACGCATGGCTCGTCACAAGAGAGTTCGTGCTAAAATATCCGGTACACCCGATATCCCCCGTCTCTGCGTATATCGTTCGCTCGCGAACATAAGAGCGCAGATTATAGACGATGTAAACGGTGTTACCCTTGTATCCGCATCCACCCTTGAAAAGGCGTTTGAGGGCAACGGCGGAAACAAAGAAGCAGCCAAGACAGTCGGCAAGATGATTGCCGAGAAAGCTATGGCTAAAGGCATAAAGAAAGTAGTATTTGACCGCGGCGGATATATCTACCACGGAAGAGTAAAAGAACTTGCAGACGGCGCCCGCGAAGGCGGCCTCGAATTCTGATAGGAGGGAAACAAGAATGGCTAAAATAATCAATCCGGCAACGCTTGAGCTTACCGAAAGAACAGTTGCCACCAACCGTGTTTCCAAAACCGTTAAGGGCGGTCGTATCGCGCGTCAGACTGCAATCATGGTAGTAGGCGACGGAAACGGTCATGTAGGCTACGGTCTCGGAAAAGCAGCCGAATATCCCGAAGCTATCCGCAAGGGTATAGAGGATGCAAAGAAAAATATTATAGAGGTATCTCTTAAGGGTACTTCCATTCCCCATGAGGTTATCGGTGTTTACGGTGCGGCAAGAGTGCTTCTCAAGCCCGCTGCTCCCGGTACAGGTATCATCGCGGGAGGAACAGTGCGTGCCGTTGTTGAAATGGCAGGAATCAAGGATATCCGTGCTAAATGTCTGCGCTCCAGCAATCCCACAAATGTAGTAAAGGCTACATTCGAGGGACTCAAGGCGCTCCGTTCCGCAGAGCAGGTTGCTGCTATGCGCGGTATAGACAAAGATGCGCTGAAGAACTGAGGAGGCAAGCAATGGAAAAGATTAAAGTAACTCTTACAGGCAGTCTTATCGGTACTTCTCCCAAGCAGAGAGCGGTAGCAAAGTCTCTTGGTCTTTCCAAGATAGGCAGCAGCTCCGTTCAGAATAACGACGAATCCGTTAAGGGCAAAATCAAGTTAGTAGCTCACCTTATAAAGGTGGAGAATGTATAATCAATATACATTAAAAAATAATTGATTAAATCAAAAATTCACAGTATAAGGAGGAATACCAAGATGAAGCTGCATGAACTTTCACCTGCAGTCGGCTCCGCTCAGAGCGCATGGCGCAAGGGCAGAGGTACAGGCTCCGGCAACGGCAAAACGGCAGGAAAGGGACATAAGGGTCAGAACGCGCGCAGCGGCGGCGGTGTAAGACCCGGATTTGAAGGCGGACAGATTCCGCTTTACAGAAGGCTTCCCAAGAGAGGCTTCAACAACATGTTTGCAAAAGAATATGCTATTGTCAATGTTGAAGCTCTCAACGCATTTGAAAACGGCGCTGTTGTAACAACAGAAGCACTTCTCGAAAAAGGCATAGTTCGCAAGACACTTGACGGAGTTAAGATACTCGGTCGCGGTGAGCTCACAAAGAGCGTAACCGTTCAGGCTAAAATCTTCTCTGAGAGTGCAAAAGCGAAAATTGAAGCTGCAGGCGGAAAGTGCGAGGTGATCTAAGTTGTTCAAGACATTCAAAAACGCATTCAAAATTCCTGAGCTTAGATCAAAAATACTTTTCACAATTTTCATCATCATACTTTACCGTATAGGTTCGGTTATCCCCGTACCTTTCACAAATGTAGGCGAGCTCGGTGCCGCTTACAGCCAGACAGGCGTTCTCACATATCTCAGCATGCTTTCGGGTTCCGCATTCGCTCAGGGTACACTTTTTGCCCTCGGCGTATCGCCCTACATCACGGCGCAAATCGTTATTCAGCTTCTGACTATAGCGATTCCCGCCCTCGAGAGACTCGCTCAGAACGGTGAGGACGGCAGAAAGAAAATCAACAAGATAACAAGATATGTAACTGTTGCTCTTTCCATAATCACAGGTATCGGTTATTACCTCATCATGGAAAATCAGTACGGTCTCGTTAAAAAAGGCTACGACAATGCTTTCGGTATCATCGTAATCATAGCTTGCTATGTTGCGGGTGCATCGATAGTTATGTGGCTCGGCGAAAAGATAGATGAGCAGGGTATCGGAAACGGTATCTCAATCCTCCTTTTTGCCAATATCGTATCCGGACTTCCCCAGCAGATTATGTCCTATGTGGCAACCCTTCAGGGCTCCAAGCAGGCTGCATGGGTAATCGCTGTAATGGCAACTCTTGCAATCGTTATCACTCTCGGAAACATCGTGTTCGTTGTTTATATGTCCGATGCCGAGAGAAGAATCCCTGTTCAGTATGCTAAGCGCGTAGTGGGCAGAAAGGTTTACGGCGGTCAGAATACTAACCTGCCGATAAAGCTCAATATGTCGGGCGTTATGCCGATAATCTTTGCCAACACACTCGTTTCGCTTCCCGTAACGATAGTGACACTCGTAAAGAACGCAAAGGTTAAGGCAGGCGGCGGACTCGGCAAATTCGGAACATGGCTCGAGAAAGCTCTCGGAACAGACAGCTGGTTCTATGTAGTCCTGCTTCTGATACTCATTATCGCATTCGCTTATTTCTATATTTCAATTTCGTTCAATCCTGTTGAGGTTTCCAACAACCTGATGCAGAACGGCGGCTTCGTTCCCGGCATTCGTCCCGGCAAGCCCACAGCGCTCTATATCAAGAAGATACTCAATAAGGTTACACTCATGGGCGCATTCTTCCTGAGCATAGTGGCGTGCGTACCGCTTATCCTGAACATAGTTTCGGGCGGTCTGCTCGGCGTTATCGCATTCAGCGGTTCGACGATGCTCATCGTAGTAGGCGTTATCATCGAGACCATCCGCGAAATCGAGGGTCAGATGACAATGCGTCATTACAAGGGCTTCCTTGAATAATAAACCGGAAATAAAAAGCCGGATAAACGGTAGACTTTTATAAGTCAAGTCATGTATGCCTGCTTCCCGAAAGGGAGGTAGGTATACGGAATGCCGCTTTGCGGCGGAGAGGAACAAGAACCTATGAATTTAATGTTTCTCGGCGCACCCGGCGCCGGCAAGGGAACTCAGGCAGCTTTTGTTTCCGAAAAGTATAATATACCATCTATTTCCACAGGCGTTCTGCTTCGCGAAGCCATGGCGAAAGGCACGGAGCTCGGGCTCCGCGCAAAGAGCTATATGGATGCGGGCGCGCTTGTACCGGATGAGCTTGTGATAGGCATAATCAAAGAGAGACTCGCCGAGAAGGACTGCGCAAACGGTTTCATACTCGACGGTTTCCCGAGAACGGTGCCGCAGGCACAGGCGCTCGACGAAATGGGCGTTGAAATGGACCTCGTGATAAGCATCGAGGTGCAGGATGACGCGATAGTGAACCGCATGGGCGGCAGACGCCTCTGCTCGGTTTGCGATACATCGTATCACCTTGCGCACAGACCTCCCAAGGAGGAGGGCAAGTGCGACCGTTGCGGCGGAAGGCTGAAGCTCCGCGCCGACGACAAGCCCGAGGTTGTCAAGAGCCGCCTCGAGACATATCATAAGCAGACAGAGCCGCTCAAGGATTACTACGGTAAGAAAGGCAAGCTCTGCACTGTAAACGGCGAGGGAAAAATAGAAGATATTACCGCGGAAATAATTGCGGCAATAGACAAAATAAGAGGCTAAAATTTATGATTTTAGTAAAAAACAGCGAACAGTTGGCTATCATGCGTAAAGCGGGACGCATCACCGGCGAGGCAATACTTGTCGCCAGAGATCATATCCGCGAAGGCGTTTCCACAAAGGAGCTGGACATAAGAATCCGCGAGTATATAGAGAAGTGCGGCGCAAAACCCTCTTTTCTCGGATACGGCGGTTTCCCCGGCAGCGCCTGCATCAGCTTGAACGACGAGGTTATACACGGTATACCGAATAAAAACCGTATACTGCACGAGGGCGATATCGTAAAGATAGATGTCGGCGCGTGTTACAAGGGTTTTCACGGGGACAGTGCAAATACTTTCGGCGTGGGCAAGATAAGCGAAGAAGCCGAAAAGCTCATCGCAGCCACGAGAGAATCATTCTTTTGCGGTGCGGCTCAGGCAAAGGCAGGCAATCGGATAGGCGACATCGGAAGCGCGGTTTTTGAATATGCAAACGCTCTCGGCTACGGAGTTGTAAAAAGATATGTCGGCCACGGTGTCGGCATGGAGCTGCATGAAGACCCCGAGGTACCGAATTTCGGTACGGCGGGCAGAGGTCCGAGGCTTATGCCCGGTATGACTATAGCAATCGAACCCATGATAAACGCAGGAACTTATCTTGTGAAAGAAATGAGCGACGGTTGGACAGTCAAGACGGCAGACGGCAGGCTTTCCGCCCATTATGAGCACACTCTTGCCATAACAGACGGCGAACCTGTTCTGCTCACAATGGTGGAATGATATGAGGACTTCGGAAGATTTGATAGGCTGTATAGCCGTTTCGACGGCGGGGAGGGACAGTGACCGGACGCTGGTAATAATCGGCATCTGCGACGAGGATTCCGTTTTCGTGTCGGACGGCAGACTGAGAAAGGTCGCTACGCCTAAGAAAAAGAAAATGCGGCATCTGAAAGTAGTTTCCAAAACGGACGCGGAAAGCAGAGAGAGGATAGCGGCAGGGCTCGCTACCGACAGCTTCATCCGCAAACTGCTTGACAGCACGGCAGTCGATGACGATGACCTAATTTAAATTGGAATGATTTAAGGAGGGCAATAATGCCAAAGGGCGATGTTGTTGAATTTGAGGGTACGGTAGTTGAGGCTATGCCCAATGCCACCTTCAAGGTAAAGCTTCCCAATGAGCATATAGTCACAGCTCAGATTTCGGGCAAGCTCAGAATGAATTATATCAAAATCGGTCCCGGTGATAAGGTTACCGTAGAGGTTTCCGTATACGACCTCAATAAGGGTCGCATCACATGGAGACACTGATTTTACAAAAAATCTAATTATTATGTGAAAGGAATGGTGAAATACACATGAAAGTTAAACCTTCCGTTAAAAAGATTTGCAGCAAGTGCAAAATCATCAAAAGAAAAGGCCATGTAATGGTAATTTGCGAAAACCCGAAGCATAAGCAGAAGCAGGGTTAAGCCAACACAAATTAAGGGAGGTGTATTTCCAGAATGGCTCGTATAGCTGGTGTTGAAGTTCCAAACAACAAGAGAGTTGAAATCGGTCTTACTTATATTTACGGTATAGGCAGAACAACTTCCAATCAGATTCTCGCAAAGACAGGTATCAATCCCGATACACGCTGCAAGGATCTTACAGAAGACGATGTATCAAAGCTTCGTGACGAAATCGAAAATTTCCACAAGGTGGAAGGTGACCTTCGTCGTGATGTCGCTCTTGATATCAAGAGAATGATAGAAATCGGCTGCTACCGCGGCACAAGACACAGAAAAGGTCTTCCCGTTCGCGGACAGAGAACAAAGACAAATGCAAGAACCAGAAAAGGTCCTGCAAAGACAATAGCAAACAAGAAGAAATAATTAAGGAGTGATAGAAGCTAATGGCTAAAACAGCAACCAAAAAGGTAGTCAGAAAGCGCCGCGAACGCAAGAATGTAGAAAAAGGCGTAGCGCATATCCGCGCAACTTATAACAATACTATCGTTACTATCACGGATACTAACGGCAATGCAGTTTCTTGGGCTTCCGCAGGCGAACTCGGTTTCAGAGGCTCCAGAAAGTCCACACCGTTTGCAGCGCAGATGGCTGCGGAAACAGCCGCAAAGATTGCCGCAGACAACGGTATGAAGACTGTTGAAGTATATGTAAAGGGTCCCGGACAGGGCAGAGAGTCCGCTATTCGTGCGCTCCAGACTCAGGGTCTTGATATAAGCCTTATCCGCGATGTAACGCCTGTTCCTCACAACGGATGCAGACCGCCTAAAATCAGAAGAGTCTAATTTACAAGGAGGATTCAAAACACTATGGCAAGATATACAGGTCCTGTGTGCAAGCTTTGCCGCAGAGAGGGAACAAAGCTTTTCCTCAAGGGCGACCGCTGCCTTACAGATAAGTGCCCTGTAACACGCAGAGGCACAGCTCCCGGTCAGCACGGTGCAGCACAGGTTAAGAAAAACAAAGAATACTACATGCAGCTTCGTGAGAAGCAGAAAGCAAGAAGATACTACGGAGTTCTTGAGAAGCAGTTCAAGAAATACTTCGAGATTGCCGATAAGACCGAGGGTCAGACCGGTGCAAACCTTCTTTGCCTGCTCGAGCGTCGCTTCGACAATGTAGTTTACAGAATGGGACTTGCTGAGAGTCGCAATGAGGCAAGACAGCTCGTTCTCCATGCTCACTTCACAATCAACGGTAAAAAGGCTGATATTCCTTCCATCATCGTTAAGAAGGGCGATGTTATAGCTCTAAAGGATTCTTCGCGCGATTCCGAGAAGTTCAAATCTCTTCTTGAGCTTATGGAAAAGACAACAGCTCCGAAGTGGCTCGACCTTGACAAGACAAAGGCAAGCGCTACGGTTACTGCTCTTCCCGAGAGAGAAGATATCGACTTCCCGTTCCAGGAATCTCTTATCGTCGAGTTGTACTCCAAATAATAGTTACCCGCGGTATTCCGAAAATATCGCAGGTACTATCAGGCGGATTTTCGAGAATATCAAAACAATATTTAGAAACCTTGTGTTTCTGTTAAAAGGAGGGTTACTTAATGATAGAAATAGAAAAGCCGAATATATCGGTTGATAATCTCAGTGAAGACGGCAAAAGCGGAACCTTTACGGTAGAGCCTCTTGAGCGCGGCTACGGCACAACGCTCGGCAACTCGCTCCGCAGAGTGCTTCTCAGCTCGCTTCCCGGTGTAGCTGTAGTCAGCATCAAAATAGCGGGCGGCGGCAAGGATGTTCTCCACGAGATATCCACTGTTCCCGGTGTAAAAGAGGATGTTTGCGAAATCGTCCTCAATGTCAAGGGAATCACAGCAAGACTTCACGGCAACGCCCCCAAGACCGTATACATTGATGTTACGGGCACAAAGGATGTTTGCGCCGGTGACATCGTATGTGATGACGAGCTTGAAATTCTCAATCCCGAGCATCATCTTGCAACTGTCAGCGAAGGTGTACGCTTCCATATGGAGCTTACATTTGACCACGGCAGAGGCTATGTTTCTCAGGATAAGAACAAGCAGATATATTCCGCAGGTCAGCTCGGTGTGATATTTGTAGATTCGATATTCACGCCTGTTTACAATGTAAACTACGAGGTTGACAACACCCGTGTAGGAAACAGCATTGACTATGACAAGCTTACTTTGAATGTATTGACAAACGGTACTATTTCCGCCAAGGAAGCTGTATCGCTTGCTGCCAAGATACTCAACGAACACCTCAACCTCTTTGTTGAACTTTCGGATGAGGCAAAGAGGGCGGAAATTATGGTTGAACGCGAAGAAACCAAGAAGGAAAAAGTCCTTGAGATGACCATTGAGGAGCTTGACCTGTCTGTTCGCAGCTTCAACTGCCTCAAGCGTGCAGGCATTGATACGGTTGAAGATTTGACAAGCAAGACAGAAGAAGATATGATAAAGGTTCGTAACCTCGGTAAGAAGTCGCTCGAAGAAGTTATACAGAAGCTTCATTCGCTCGGACTTACTCTCCGTCGTGAAGAGGACTGAGTCATATCGAAATAAAAGAGTTATCTAAGTTTGGTATAGATAATCCTTTATAAAAATCAGGCAAAGGAGGAATACTGAAATGCCCGGAACCAGAAAACTCGGCAGACCTACTGCCCACAGACAGGCTATGCTCAGAGGCATGGTTACTTATCTTTTGGAAAACGGTTCTATAGAAACAACTCTTACAAGAGCAAAGGAAGTCAGAAGCCTTGCAGAGAAGATGATTACTCTCGGCAAGAAAAACACTCTTGCTTCCCGCCGTCAGGCACTTGCTTTTATAACAAAGGAATCCGTTGTAAAGAAGGTTTTTGACGAAATCGCTCCCAAGTATGCAGATAGAAACGGTGGTTACACAGCTATTTACAAGCTCGGTCCCCGTCGTGGTGATGCAGCGGAGATGGCTCTCATAAAGCTTATCTGAGCTTTTATGGGATGCTAAAAAAGTGCAGACCGAAAAAGTGAAAATGATTATATTTTCATTTGTTAAAGAGATTTATTAAGGTCTAAACTTTTTACTGATATCAATTCAAAATTAAGGAAGGGAAGCCGAGAGGCTTCCCTTTGATTTTTATTATATTCACTTTTTCTCTCGCCGAAATCCGTCTCTGCCGTACGGTTGTACGGCGAC
>ERZ1026780.152-NODE-152-length-60712-cov-17.453204_pt1 | contig 60712 bp, 26 predicted proteins | sample MGYA00380126_ERZ1026780 | MGnify/ENA primary metagenome ERZ1026780 (study PRJEB33269, sample SAMEA4719762) | human gut metagenome | biome: human-associated habitat; feature: organic feature; material: feces | place: Cameroon | collected 2013-10 ... | reverse complement strand
ATATAAATACTAAAATTGTTTTGGACTTAAGTCTATTCTTTGGCTGATAAAAAAGGACTAAAGTCCTATTATTTTGGACAACTTTTATGTTATAATACATGTGATGTTAAAATTTGAACAAGTCAAATTTAAGTTGCTGGTCGCAACCACCTTGATAAATCAAGGCATCACATATTGTATAAACATCAGTTGCTGGCAAATGCCACTAAAGTGTCGCTTGCCGACAACTTCCGATTATATAATATAGAAAATCAATATTTTAGGAGCGAAAATGGATAAAATTAAAGTTTTGCTTATTGAAGACCAAGATTTGCTTTTAGATGGAATGGCTTTATCTTTACAAGCAAGCGGCGAGATTGAAATTGTTGGAAAATTTAAAGATATTGCAGACTATTTTAATATTGAAGATAGAAAAAACATTGATGTAATTTTGACTGATGTTTGCTGTGCGAATAATCACAATAGCATTGATTATATAAAAGAAATTAAGCAAGACAACCCAAACATTAAAATTATTCTAATGACTTCTGTTATGGAAATCAGTTTTATTGATAGAGCCAAGAAAGAAGGTGCAGACAGTTTTGTGTATAAGACAATCCCAACAAAAGAGTTGATTACTGTAATTCGCAATGTTATGAATGGGTATTCTACATTCCCTTTAAGCAAAAGAGAAGAAATATCATTTTTAAAAGATTTAACCGACAACGAACTTAACATTATAAGGCTATACTGCCAAGGCAACAATCGAAAAGAAATCGCTCAAAAATTATCTTTTTCAGAATCAACAATCAAAAACAATATCACCCTTATATTAGAAAAAACCGGCTTCACATCAATGTCAAAATTTGCAATCTGGCTAATGCAAAATGGATATATTGTATAATCGCATTTCAGTCAATTAAATCTGGCAAACATTAAATTTATCTAAAATAATATGTTGTAATTGTGAATTTATAAAAAATGAACTTATAAACAATATAAGTTCATTTTATTATAGAATGTCGCCGATTTTGGATTTGTAAATTTTTTGATACATGCCTTTTGTCCCCTGTATCATGACAATACATTTCTTAAATATTTTCTTACAAACAAGGCTCGTCTTTTTTTCTCTGACAATTTTTTTCGCCGCTTTCGCGTTTGACAATTTCGTCAAAGTCGGTTGCATAATATGTGCGACCGCCATCATAACTCGAAAATCTATAAACAAATTGCATTCCATAGTATTCATTTGAAACAACTCCCGTTTCTAAAACGCTCAGCCACAAATAGTCAGGATTGCCGCCAAAATGACTTTCCATATGCGCGATTCTTTTTCCGTCATTGTTGTAAAATTCATAGGTGTATTTGCCCGCCTTAACGCTGCAACATCTCGCTCCGGTTTCAAAATAATCCACCCAACTTGACTCTTTTAAATCACCAAGCAGGCCAAAATTATTTCGGCCACTTTTAATCGAAGCAATCATTTTTCCTGTTTTTTTATTAAAAACGCATTGATTTTGCTCAAAAAAGTTTAAATTTTCATCTTTTTTAATAGGTTTTAAAAAATCCATAACTTTCTCCTTAAATTTCCCTTTCCAAATTTATGCCGTCTTTAAAGGCGCATGGCGAAGTGCAAACATAGTCACCGCTTGTGCATCTTGCACCTTTTAAATATGGCGAAATATAGTCGCTTACTTCTTTGTTTTTTGTACTGAAATAATATTTCATCATCGTCATTTTTGTTTGTCGCATGATTTCAAGTTGAGCACAAGAACACAATCTTTCTTTGCTTTTTAAGATTAAGTTTTCGACTGTTCCCCTTTCATTTATTTTTACAAGTTCTGCCTGTGGATGAAGTTTGTAAACCATTTGCATATCATTAAGCCACTGTGCAACCAAAATCGCATCGTCGCGAAGAATTTCAGGAACGTAAAATTCGGTTGGCTCAATAAGCGACATTTCATAATCAAGAGTTCTGTGACGTTGAGCCTGCGCCAAAGAAGCAAAACTACCTTTGTAATTTATGCTGTAATTTTCGCCAAACTCTTCGCTTCGATCGCGCTTTGCCAAAAGCGAAAATGTGCGACCCTTTCTGTCATTCATTAGGTCTTGATCAAGCAAGTTTGCTTTTTTCAATTCGTCTATCAATTTGTTTGCATAAGGCGCAAGATCTTGCAGCAACTGGCTCGGGCTGTTTTCTAAATCTTGCATCCAACCCGCCAAATAATTTAATTGACGATAAGAAGTGGTGTAAACCATGCAAGTTGGAGTGTAAACCGACAAAAAGTATCTCGCATTTTCTTGCGCCAATTTTTTTATACGATTTTCACTCATAAATGGGCCAGCGTTGCCATAACGTTTGCTGATTTCATCTACAAAAATGTTATACCATTTGTCATACAACTTTTTCTCGATCTCGCTGCAATGATTCATGACTGTATAGCGCGCTGATTTTTCGCTTGTTGCATAAACCTTTTCGTTGTTTATAAGCATCGCGAAAAATTTTGGCACATCTTCAAGATAAAGCGACACATATTCATGATCAAAAACGCTGTGGTGTCCGCTCCCTTTGGTTTGATTGGCTCTTTTTAATGTTTTTTCGATTGGCTCGTTTTCTAAATCTTGATAAGATCCTGGCATATAGCAAACACCGGCAACTCTTCCGCTAAACTGATTATAGTCGCTCGCGTCTTCGAAATTTTTTGGATTTGTCGATGTCTCGGCAATGATTTTTACTTCCATTTTTTGTCTCCTTTTTGTTTTTTCTATTGACATTATAGCAGCAGTTTGATATAATGTAAAATACATAAATTTAATGATGGAGATAAATTTTAGTTATGACAAATTACAACTTATACAAGACATTTTTAGTGGTTGCGGAAACAAAAAACATCACCGCAGCAAGTGAACTTTTGTATGTTTCACAGCCCGCTTTAACCTTAAAAATTCATCAACTTGAAGAGCAAATTGGCGGCGAACTCTTTTTAAGAAAAAACAAAGGTGTCGAACTTACGCCACTTGGTTCACTGTTGTATGAAAAAATAAAGCCTGTTATCTCCGAATTAGACCGCCTTGAAAATCTTGGACAACTTCAAAAAAATTTGCAAGATGGATTTTTAAGAATTGGCGCAAATTCATCAAACTGCAACCAAATTATCTCTAAATTTTTGATTCAATTTGCTCAAAAACACCCAAATGTGCGCATAACAATGCTACGTGATTATGGCGAAAACTTGGTTGACAAACTAATAAACAACCAACTAGACATCATTTTCACCGATTCATGTCAGACTCCAAACGAAATAGTTTGTGCGAAAAAATTTCCTGTTGTTTATCAACTTATCGGCAATAAAAATTATTATGAAAAATATCACCACCTGCCTTTAACTAGTTCTGCCTTCCCTTTAAGCGAACTTATTTTACCTAACCAGAAAAACAATTCGCGCAAATTCATTGATAATTATTGCAGGCAAAACAATCTCATTTTCACGCCTAAATATGAACTTGATAATTACACATTGCTTTATGATTTTGTCAAAAATGGACTTGGTATGGCGTTCGTGAGTCTTGATTATTACATCGACAGCATAAACAAGCAAGAAGTTTATCTTCTTTCTGAAAGCACAAAAATCAAAATGCGCGAATTTTCGGTTTATTTAAATAAGACAGCCGCTAACCCTGCCAAAGATGAATTTATAAAAATTTTAAACTCTGAAAACTAGCCGCAATTAACATTTTTTCGGCAAATTAACATAAATATAAAACATGTTAGTAGCAATAGTTGGAGCCAGCGGAAAACTTGGCAAATGCGTAAAAGATAAAGTTTCAAAAAATCACAATGTCGCCGGCATTGACAAAGTTGATGCAAAATTTGTCAGTCTCAGCGACCTTAGCGTTTGTCCCGAAGTGATAATTGACACTTCCACGCATCAAAACTCTATAAAAAGCGTTGAATATGCGTTAAAAAACGGCATTCCTATGGTCATAGCCTGCACTGGGCACAGTGATGAGGAATTAGCCTATATCAGGGATAGCAGCCGTTTTATCCCTATTTTTCTTGCTTATAACATGGCATATGGCGTTCAAGTTTTTAAAGAAGCCGCTGAATTTATTGGCTCGAGATTCGATGGCGACGCTGCCCTGCACGAAATTCACCACAAATATAAAAAGGACGCGCCAAGCGGCACGGCAAAAGAAATCGAAAGCCTTTTTAACAGCATGGGCAAACAACTGCAAGTGACCAGCGCGCGCGGCGGAACGGTTGTCGGCACTCATGAGCTGTCGTTTTATGGTGACGGCGAAAGCATCACTCTCACCCACACAGCTCAGTCGCGAGATGCATTTGCATCGGGCATCGAAAAAGCTGCCGAATTTATCGTAACAAAGCAAAGCGGACTTTACAACATGAAAGATCTTGTCCGTGCTCCGACAAATGAATTGTGATTTTATTTGACAACAAAGTCTTGTTAGTTTTATAATCTTTGTATGAAAACATTTACATCACTTGACGAAGGATTTGTATGCAAAGTATGTGGAACTGCAGTTCCACCACTCAAATACTCTTCCCGCGACCACTGCACAAATTGTTTATGCTCACTGCACGTTGACAACAACCCGGGCGACAGAGAAAACGACTGCCACGGCGTGTTAGTTCCAGTAGAAGTTAAGCTTAACAGCAAAAAGGGCTATGTGATTGGCTATAAGTGTTCAAAATGTGGGCAAAGACACAACAACAAAGCCGCTGCTGATGACAACTTTAAAACCTTGCTTAGTGTAATGAATATGACATATGATGTAAATAAATACAAAAAGGATAAATAATGAAAATAGCAAACAAACAAGATAGTTTTAATCAAATAAAAAAATTGGGACTCAATCGCGTTCCTGAAATTATAGCGACAAAAAACGATAGACAAAAAGTTGAAGAATTTTTTAACAAATACAAAGCCCCAGTTTATGTTCTTCGTGACGTTAAGCACGCGATGGGAAAAACCTATTTTATTCATGACAAAAACGAATGCTTTAAGCACATCGACGAATACAACGACTTTTTCTCACTTGCCGTTTCAATTAAATCCTATCCTGGCAGAGTGCTTACAGGCGACATATATATTTCTGGCGACAATGTCGAACTCACCTATTCAATCGACCCAGAAGCAACAGCCCGCACACTTGATCAATCCATCTTTTCAACGATTGACGACGACCGTTTTTGGGAAGTGCCAGGATTCAGCGACCTTATTAAATACATAACCGCCAACAACCTTTTTGACGTTATCGTCGAGTTTGCTGTGTATAAATCAGGCGTAGGAACAAAGAAAGAAAAAGTCGTTATTGTCGAACTTAGAACAGATTATTAAGCAATTTTTTTAAAACAATTACTTCTCTATTTTATCACAAATTTAAATAATTGATGAATTTAAACAAAAAAACACGCAATTTTGCGTGTTTTTTCTTAATTATTAAGTTATTCTGCAACTTCTTCATCTTTAACGATGATTGGCATAACTTCGCGATATTCTTTAACACCTGTTCCGGCTGGAATAAGTTTTCCGATAATAACGTTTTCTTTAATACCTGCAAGGGTATCAACGTTGCCTTTAAGAGCTGCGTCTGTAAGAACACGAGATGTTTCTTGGAAAGATGCTGCTGAAAGGAATGATTCTGTTGAAAGTGATGCCTTTGTGATTCCTTGAAGAACTCTCTTTGCTGTTGCAGGGATTCCGCCTTCTTGAAGCACTCTGTCGTTTTCTTCTTCACATCTGTAAATGTCAACAAGTTCACCAGGAAGAAGGTTTGTATCTCCAGAAGATTCAATCTTAACTTTCTTAAGCATTTGACGAATGATAATTTCAACATGTTTGTCATTTACTGGAACATCTTGTCCACGATATGCGCCAATAACTTCTGTAAGAAGATATTCTTGAAGTCCTTTAAGTCCACGCAATCTAAGAAGATCAGATGGATTGCAAGGTCCTTGTGTAATTTGGCTGCCAGGTTCAACTGTGTCGCCATCTTTAACTGCCAAAACAGCAGGTTTCTTAACCTCGTATTCTTCGTCTCCGTCTTTAGAAATAACAGTGACAATATAATACTTAGCGTCTTGTTTGATTTTAACTTTTCCAGCGATTTCGCTAAGCACGCATTCCCCTTTTGGACGACGAGCTTCGAAAATTTCTTCTACCCTTGGAAGACCTTGTGTAATATCGGCAACAACAGCTGATCCGCCTGAGTGGAAAGTTCTCATTGTAAGCTGTGTGCCAGGCTCACCGATTGATTGAGCAGCGATAATACCAACAGCTTCGCCTTTTTGAACAATGTTTTTACCTGAAAGGTTACGTCCGTAACATTTAGCGCAAACGCCGTGTTTGCATTTGCATGTAAGGAGTGAACGAATTTGAACTTTCTTGATTCCTGCTTCTTGAATTTTTGCAGCTTGTTGTTTTGAAATCATTTCATTTGCGGCAACAATAACTTCGCCAGTTTTAGGATCAACGATATTGTCAACAGCAACTCTGCCATAAATTCTTTCTGCAAGGCTTTCTTGAAGGTTGCCATTGTGATAAATGTCACTTACCCAAACACCTTTAACCGCTTCGCCAAGATCTGCAAAGCAGTCGTCAGTTGTAACTACAACATCTTGAGCAACGTCAACCAGTCTTCTTGTCAAATAACCTGAGTCAGCTGTTTTCATAGCTGTATCCATCAGACCTTTACGAGCACCACGTGCTGAAAGGAAGTGTTCAACAGGTTGAAGACCATGAATAAAGTTTGATCTAACAGGAACATCAATCTTTTGTCCAGAAGCCGCACTCTTAAGACCAACCATGCCGCACACTGAGTTAAGCTGTTGAGCTGATCCACGCGCGCCTGATGCAATGATAGTTTTAAGTGGGTTTCCGTCTTTAAGTTCGCTTAATGATTCCCCTTCAAGTTTCTTTTGAACTTCTGCCCAAACTGCAATGTTGTCATCAATACGTTCGTCGTTTGTGATAAGTCCACGTTTGAACAATTTTTCGTTTTCAAGAACTTTAGCTTCTGCTTCTGCCAAGTATTCTTTCTTATGAACAGGTTCTGTTCCGTCAAACGCGTTGATTGTGTTTGCAATAAGAGTTGAATATTTGTAACCTAAATCTTTAAGGTTGTCGATAAGAATTGAACAGTCAGTAGTTCCAAGTTTATCGTAAGCAACAGCAATAAGGCTTTTTAGGTCTTTTTTGCTGATAAGTTTATTGCTTTCAAGTTCGCAATAGTTTTCTTCTTTCGTTCTGTCAACCAACAAACCTTCTGGAAGGATTTTGTTGAAAATAAGTCTTCCTACGCTGGTAGTAATACGTTTTGCGTATTTTTTGCCGTTAACTTCTTTTTGAATTCTAACTTGAATTTCCGCTTGAATGTTTACAGCACCTGTTTGATAAGCAATCATTGCTTCTTCAATAGATCCAAACACGCTCTTTTCACCTTTCTTGCCAGGAAGGATTTGTGTAAGTGAATAACATCCGAGAACAACGTCCTGTGTAGGTGTAACGATAGGTTCTCCATCTGCAAGTTTCAAGATGTTGTTTGATGCAAGCATAAGAGTTCTTGCTTCGGTTCTTGCATCAATTGAAAGTGGAACGTGAACAGGCATTTGGTCACCGTCGAAGTCGGCGTTGAATGCAGGACATGCTGATGGGTGAAGTTTAATAGCTCTACCTTCAACAAGCACTGGTTCAAATGCTTGAACAGAAAGTCTGTGAAGTGTTGGGGCACGGTTAAGAAGAACAGGGTGTTCTTTAATAACTTCGTCGAGAACGTCCCAAACAACAGGTTTTTCACGTTCGATCATGCGTTTTGCACTTTTGATATTGTTTGATTTGTTAAGTTCGATTAAACGATTGATAATGAAAGGCTTAAAAAGTTCAAGAGCCATTTCTTTTGGAAGTCCGCATTGATACATTTTAAGTTCTGGTCCAACAACGATAACTGAACGTCCAGAATAGTCAACACGTTTTCCAAGCAAATTTTGTCTGAATCGGCCTTGCTTTCCACCAAGCATTGCAGTAAGTGATTTAAGGTCTCTTTGTTTTGAACCTTGAACAGCTTTTCCGCGTTTTCCGTTGTCGATAAGGTTGTCTACGGCTTCTTGGAGCATACGTTTTTCGTTTCTAATGATGACTTCAGGTGCACCAAGTTCCATAAGTTTTTTAAGACGGTTGTTTCTGTTGATAACACGACGATAAAGGTCATTAAGGTCTGAAGAAGCATATCTTCCGCCATCAAGTGGAACCATAGGACGAAGTTCTGGTGGAAGCACTGGAAGAACGTCAAGCACCATCCATGTAGGATCGTTTCCGCTTTTCAAGAAAGATTCAACAACATCAAGTTTTTTGATGGCTTTGATTCTTCTTTGGCCTTTCATTGTTGGAAGACCTTCTTTAAGTGTTTCACTTTCCTTTTTAAGGTCTACTTGTGAAAGCAATTTTTTGATTGCTTCTGCGCCCATGCCTGCTTCAAATGAACCATATCCATATTTTTCAATAGCATCGCGATATTCTTTGTCTGTGATTACTTGTTTATAAACAAAGTCCGTTCCTTTTGGGTCGATAACAATGTAGTTTACATAATAAACTACTTGTTCAAGAGTCTTTGGAGTAAGATCAAGAAGGGTTCCGATTCTTGAAGGAACAGATCTAAAATACCAAAGATGAGTAACAGGAGCAGCTAGTTCGATGTGACCCATTCTTTCTCTTCTAACCTTTGCACGAGTAACTTCTACCCCGCACTTATCGCAGACAACACCACGATAACGGATTCTTTTATACTTTCCGCAGTGGCATTCCCAGTCTTTTCTAGGTCCGAAAATCTTTTCACAAAAAAGACCGTCCTTTTCAGGCTTCTGAGTTCGGTAGTTTATTGTTTCAGGTTTAGTTACTTCACCGTGAGACCATTCTCTGATCTTTTCCGGTGAAGCAATGCCTATTCTAATTGAATTGAAGTTATTGAGTTCAAACATAACTTTCTCCCTTTTATCTTTGTCAAAATCTATCTAAATTAAATTATTCGTCGTCAAAATCGCCAAAATCGTCGAAGAGGTCGGCTGTATCCATAACTGATGAAGCGGTTTCTTCTTCAAAAGATTGTTTTATTTCATCTTCCTCTTCAGGTTTTTCTGCTTCTTTTGCAAGAAGTTCGTCAAAATCAAGAGAAATATCATCAAAGTTGTGTTCAGCTTCAACAGTTGGAAGATGTTGATCCTGTTCATCCATTGAAAGTTCGTTGATTGAGATTTCTTGATTGTTGTCAGTAAGAATCTTGATATCAAGTCCAAGAGATTGCAATTCTTTAACCAAAACTTTGAATGATTCTGGAATTCCAGGTTCTGCAATAGGTTGTCCTTTAATAATTGATTCGTAAGTTTTTGTTCTTCCTGTGACATCATCAGATTTAATGGTGAGCATTTCTTGAAGAACATGACTTGCGCCGTAAGCTTCAAGAGCCCAAACTTCCATTTCACCAAATCTTTGTCCACCGAACAATGATTTACCTCCAAGAGGTTGTTGAGTGATGAGTGAGTAAGAACCAATTGAACGAGCATGGATTTTAGAGTCAACCATGTGTTCAAGTTTAAGCATATATTTGTATCCGACAGTAGTAAGGTTGTCAAAAGGTTCGCCTGTTCTTCCGTCGTAAAGTTGAACTTTTCCGTTTTCTGGGAAGTTGTTGTTAACCAAAAGTTCTTTAATTTGGTTGATGTCTGCTCCGTCGAAAGTTGGAGTAGCAATCTTCCAGCCAAGAGAGCCAGCAACAAGTCCAAGGTGGGTTTCAAGAAGCTGTCCGATATTCATACGAGATGTAACACCAAGTGGGTTAAGAAGAATATCAAGAGGTCTTCCGTTTGCCATATAAGGCATATCGTTTTCAGGCATGATGATTGAAACAACACCCTTGTTTCCGTAACGTCCTGCCATTTTGTCACCGACAGAAAGTTTACGTTTTTGAGCAACAGTAACTTTAACCATCATATTTACGCCAGCTTCAAGTTCGTCTTTGTTTTTCTTTGAGAAGACTTGAACGTCAACGACAACGCCTTCTTTACCGTGTTTAACACGAAGAGATGTATCTCTAACTTCTCTTGCCTTATCTCCAAAGATTGCACGGAGCAGTCTTTCTTCAGGTGTCAGTTCGGTTTCGCCCTTAGGTGTAACCTTTCCTACCAAGATATCGCCTGAACGAACTTCAGCGCCGACTCTTACGATACCGTTTTCGTCAAGATTTTTGAGTGCTTCTTCACCAAGGTTAGGAATATCACGAGTAATAACTTCGTCACCAAGTTTAGTGTTTCTACAGCTGATTTCTTCTTCTTTAAGAATGATTGTTGTATAAACGTCTTCTTTAACCAAACGTTCGTTAATCAAAATAGCGTCTTCGAAGTTGTATCCTTGCCAGTTCATATAACCAACAAGAACGTTTTTACCAAGGGCAAGTTCACCATTGTTACAGCCGTAGCCGTCATAGATTACATCGCCTTCTTTAACTTTTTCGCCTTTTTTAACGCAAGGTTTTTGGTTGTTACAAGTTTCGTTGTTTGTTTTTTCGAATTTTGTAAGAGGATAAATATCTTCGTCACCTTTTTCGGTTAAAACTCTGATTTCATCTGCACTTACATATGAAACTGTTCCGGCGTGTTTAGCAAGCCCAAGCGCTCCGCTGTCCCTTGCTGCACGATATTCCATACCTGTTCCAACGATTGGTGCTTCTGGTCTCAAAACAGGAACAGCCTGTCTTTGCATGTTTGCACCCATCAAAACACGGTTTACTTCATTTGAGTTGATGAATGGAATAAGTGCGCTGGCTACTGAAATGAATTGACGTGGTGAAACGTCCATATAGTCGATTTGGCTTGCAGGAACTTCACCCATTGTTGCGCCGTGACGAGCCATAACACGTTTGTTTACAAATCTTCCGTTTTCATCAAGTGGTTCGGTTGCTTGTGCGATGTAGGCTTTATCTTCGATGTCAGCCATTTTGTATTCATATTTCTTTGAAACAATTCCTGTGGCTTTATCAACTGGACGATATGGAGTTTCAAGGAAACCATATTCGTTTACTTTAACGTAAGTAGCAAGTGTGTCGATAAGACCAATGCTTTGTCCTTCAGGTGTTTCGATTGCGCAGATTCTGCCGTAGTGAGTATAGTGAATATCACGGATACCAACGTCTGCTCTTTCCTTCTTTACACCGCCAGGGCCGACAGCCGAGATACGACGTTTTTGTGAAAGGCCTGAAAGAGGGTTGTTTTGATCCATAAGTTGTGAAAGTTGAGATTGAGTAACAAAATCTTTAAGCGCTTTGTTGATTGGTTTTGGATTGATGATTTGTGATGGAGTAACTTCTGAAAGTTCTTTTCCTTGAAGAGACTCTTTAATGTTTTGTGTGAGTTTTTGAACACCTGAACGGAATGCTTTGCAAAGCAGTTCGCCAACTGTTGCAAGACGTTTGTTTGAAAGGTGGTCGACTTTGTCAATAGATCCGATTCCTTCAAGGCAATCAAGATAAACACTGATTGTAGCCAAGATATCGTCCATTGTAAGTGTTGTTGTGATAAGGTTTTTAGCGTTTGCTTTAATAGCTTCAAGACGTTTTTCTTTTGTCTTGTTTTCTTTCATGATTTGCATGAGAGTTGGATAGTATACTTCTTCGGTGATTCCAAGTGCTCTTTCGTCGCAAGGGATAACTGCTGAAAGTCTAACTCTTCCGTTACCTCTCATAAGGTGTTTTTTGCCGTTAACTTGAACCCAAACTTCATTGATTCCGGCATCTTGGACTTTTCTTGCTGACTCTTCTGTAAAGATTTCGCCTGCTTTAACCAAAACTTCATCTTTAACAGCAATATTTTCAAAACTTACAAGTCCAGGAAGTCTGTTTGCAAGGTCAAGACGGTTGTTAAACTTAAATCTACCAACATTTGCAAGGTTGTAATAAGCATCTGTAAAGAAGAATGCGTTGAGATAGTTTCTTGTTGATTCTGCTGATGGAACATCAGTAGGACGAGATTTTCTTGCAAATTCAAGTAATGCTTCATCTTGTGTTTGTTGAGGTTCGCGGTCTAACGCTGCTTTGATGTATTTATTTCCACCAAACAGTTTGTCAATTTCGGCACTTGTAAAGCCGAAGCACTTTAAGAACAAGCCGATTGAGAATTTGTGTTGTCTGTCAACAACCATTTTTACAGCTTCGTTTGCGCCTTGTTCGATTTCAAGCCACATTCCTCTTTCAGGAATCATTTGTGCGCGAAGTGTTGAGTTGTCTTCTTTTTCTCTTGTAAGATAAACACTAGGTGAACGAACAATTTGAGAGATAATAACTCTTTCGATTCCGTTTGTAAGGAATGAGCCGTTTTCGCTCATAAGAGGAACGTCACCAAAGAATACTTCTTGTTCAACAGCCTCACCTGTTTCTTCAATGACAAATCTAGCCTTTACTTTAAGTGGAACCGAATAAGAAGCGCCTCTTCTTTTGCACTCTTTAATAGAATATTTAGGTTCACCAGCAAGACTGAAGTCTAAGAAATAGAGTTTAGCTTTCAAGCTGTAGTCAACTACAGGTGAAAACTCATCAAGCACTGATCTGATGCCATTTTCAATAAAGTTTTTATAAGAACTTTTTTGAATGCCCAATAAGTCTGGAATTGGAACAATATCATCGAGTTTTGCGAAAGAATATCTTTCTGTTTTTCCAAATTTTTGTTTTTTAAGTGTTAATGACATACCGCCTCTCCTTAAATGCTTAATGCTGCAATATAAAGACAAAAAAAAGGGTATAAAGCACGCAAAAAGCATGCTTTAAAATACCCTTAATTTAATTATAAATAATCCACCAATCTCAACTTGCGCATATTGTTAAGATAATACTATCATAATTACAATTTTTTGTCAACTACTTTTTCAACATTTTTTCAAGAAAAATCAGCGGAAATCTTAACCAAAAAGTTCTAAACTTGCTTCAAATTTAAGATAAGATAATTGGTTTTTTGCGGCTTTCCAACCATCAACGCCATTGAATAAGTTCCAATACAACTCAAATGTTTCCAGTTTATCGCCCGCGTTAATCTTAAACTTTTCCAAGTTCGAAGAATTTAAATTGTCATATAACCCCGCTCCATATTCATTTTGGTTTGCAGTTATTGAAATCTTCCCATATTTTCTAGCCATTAAAGTTGTATAACCTTTATCAAGAATATCTTGAGTAGGGTTAAGTGTATTAACATCCCTAAATTTATAAATTGATGAGTTGTATACCCCTGAGATAGTTGCGCTTGTTGTGCTTTTCGTATTGTAATCTATTTCTCTTTTTGCTTTTTCTTCGCTATCATCATCGCAATCTTCTGTTCCTATCACATAAAAATCATGTGGCTTCGGTGAAGTCGCTGCGTTATTATGCGCTCTATAAACCTGTGAAGTAGTGTTAGTTGATGATTTATCTTCAAGTGTGATGTTGTAATAAGTTGTGGTATAAATATTTTTGAGATTGATAATTGATTTGTTTGCATTTTCGGGGTCGCTGTTTGCTGCACCAATAATTCCACCAAAGTTTGCTTTTATTTGTGTCGAATATGTGTAAGTTTTGATGGTAATATCTGCAAGATTGTAAGCATTTGCGATTGTTGCATTTGCATTATCTCCCACCTTTCCTATAAGCCCGCCAACAACAGGTGTCGCGTTTTGTCCTTCCATGCTAAGGTTGTTTGCCCTGCACGCTGCTGATGTCATTGTCAATGTCGCTCCGTCTGAAACTTGACCAACAATTCCGCCGAGCACGTTTTTAGCGCTAATGTTTCCGGCAACTACAACTTGACTAATTTTGTTGCCTGTGCCGCTTACTTGACCGACAATTCCGCCGACATAGTTTACGGTGTTAATTTCAACTGACGCAGTTGGTTGATTTCCGATTGCAAAGCCTTGACTTGTGTATGCAGTGGTGATTTCACCACCATTAAGCAAGCCCGCGATTCCGCCGATAGCGGTTGCCGCAAAAGGTTTTAATGCAAACAGTTCTTCTGTTCCATCAACCACGTTTGCATATCCATAAACATAAGTATCATAAAGTTTACCTTTAATTTCACCCGCGATAAGTCCGGCATATCTATAAGGTTTCATTCTCATAGCAGTGTTCATATAAAGATAAGAATTTCTAATTGTTGCTTCTTTTGCAACTCCGCCATACATAAATCCTGCTTTGCCACCGATTATGTTTGATGCTGCGCGGTTTACATAAGCATTTTTGATTGTTCCGCTGCCCGAAACGTATCCTGCGATTCCGCCAACAAACGAGATATTGTCATAGTTTGAGCCTTCTTTTTCAAAATCGATTTGGCTCTTATCTGATGGCACGTTTGTTGCAAATGCGCCGATAAGTGAGCGAACATTTTTAATATTGAAGCTGTTTTTGGTGAGTCCGACAACACCGCCGACGATGTTTTTGCCCGTAACGGTTGTAAGTTCGTCGGTCACATCTGCTTCTTCACCTGAACTTGCACCATAGATGTTGATGTTGTAAATATTGGCGTTTTGAGCACGTCCAACAAGCCCACCAACTTCTGAAGCGTTGTTAAAGACAACTTCTTTTGGAATCAAGTTAAGGTTCATAATTGAAGCATTGATGCCACTTGCCGCACCTGTGATGCTTCCAAACAATCCAGCATAATCCAATTTTTCATTTGATGAAAGAGTGATACCGCTGATTGTCATATCGTTTGCTTCAAAATTTCCTTTCATGTCGATTGTGTAAAGACGTGAATAGTCCGAAGCAAGTGATGAGTAATCTATTGGACAAACAAGTCTATAATTGCCACTTGCAATTTTGTTGTTTGTGACAAAATAGTTTTCCATTGTTTCTGGAGAGTAAATCACGTATGGATTGAATACGCTTCCGTCATCTGGAGTGTCTTTTGCAGTTGCATAAATGTAAACTGCAATTCCGTCTGAGTTGAGTGTTGTTCTAACGTGTTCCTTTTTACTTGTAGCAACAATATTTGCACTTGCAAGTTCTAATCTTCCGCCAGCAAATTGCTGTGATGGAAATGCTGTTGAAATATTGCCGTCGCTGAAGAACCAAACTGTGTTATAGCTTGGCACTTGAGCATACGAATATTCGCCAAAGTGTTTTGCAAGATCTTTAAAATCATTCTGAGTAATAGTTGTTGAATTGCCGTTGCTTCCTTCATTGTAAGTCAAAGCAGCGATACCCGTATGTGTCAAAGGTGAAAGTGTTTTGTTGATTCTTGTTCCTTTGATGTAATAACAGTTTTCAAACGTTCCAATGCCCTCTCCTGCAAAATAGAAGTTTGTTGCACTGTTGTCGTTTGTGATTTTGCTTGTAGAGAAACTGCGAATAATTTTTCCGTTGTTGTTAAATGCAAATCCTGCGCAACGTGAAGTTGTAACCAAAGGTATATTTGAATAGCAATCTCTGATTGTTCCTTCGTTTCTGAAAATGAATCCGCCAACCGGAACACTTGAATCAAGAATACTTCCATCTGTTTCCATAGAGTAGATTCTGTCGCCGCTTACAACACCTGATGAATAACTTGTGACAATCACAGCGCTTTCGCTGTTGACTGCAGCAACGCCGCCGACTCCAAAAATATCGTTGTAAATTGATTTGTTTGTCAATTTTCCGTTTTTGAAAAGTGATGATGCGACTGTGCCTTGGTTTGAGCCAACAACACCTCCCATACTGACAACCGATTCAATCACAATGTGTGATTGGCTGTGAGTTATGTAGCCGCTGTTTTGTCCAACAACACCGCCGAAATAGTAACCTTCGGTTGAAGGTGTGTTTTTAAACGCAAGCGAACTTGACACTCCGCCATTTACAATTTTTGCGTTTGTAATTGTTCCGCTGTTTGAGCCAGCCACAAAACCAAAGTTAATGGCAGAAGTTGCTGAAGAATTGAATGTGACATAGTCAACTTCTTCGCTTCCCGTTTGAATTGTGATGTTTTTAATAATTGTGCCTGAATTAACTGTTCCAAAAAGTCCAACTGAATTTGTTGTTCCAAGTTCGTATGTTGCATCGTCAAATATAAATTTATAACTATTTCCGTCAAAATATTTGATTGCCGTGTTTAATGGAGCAAATTCATCAGCAGGAACATGAATATCTTGCAACTGAATGTAATATCCGCCTTGTTCCATCTCTAAAAATTCTTTATAGGTGGTTACAGGGTTAGGACTCTCTTCCGAACCTCTCATGTAAGAGTAAACATCAAATTGAGAGTTGATTGGAAGAGCATCATTATCGTTTTCATAGACATATTTTCCCCCGCTCACTTTGTAGCGTCCGCTGTATGTGAAGTAATATCTTCTTACGACTTGTGGATCGTGAGATTGCAAAGTTGTAAGAGCAAGGTCTGAAATTTTAAGATATCTTATATTGAAATCTTCGCGCTCTGTGATAACCGATTTTGTTGAATTTAGATTCGAAATAGGCAAAGCAAGAGTAGGTTCACCGCTTGCATTGTTTTGGTTAAGGTCGGTGTAAATCGTCCAAGTTCCTTTTGTTGAAAGTTCGTTAAGGAACGAAGCCACCATAGCCGCAACCGTGTTGTTTTCATGGTCGTATTCTACAAGTCCGTCAAATGAAATCGCAAGTTGTTTTTTATCTCCAACTGCAGTTGTCAATACGCCGTTGCTTGTTCCCGAAACAATGTCTTGCGCTGTTTGATTGTCATAGTTAATGACATATTCCAAAATGGTCAAGTTTAATTCGCAAGTATCAACAACACTTCCGCCAAAGTCATCGACTTTGCTTGCTGAAAGAGTCAATGTAAATGGCAATCCCGCAATGCCGTTTGAATAAGAGATTGTATCATTAGTGATTTTTACATAATACTTTCCATCACGATTTATGATGGCAGCCTGTTGAGGCTTATTAGATGTCAATAATACTGTACTTTCGTCATAGCCAATCGTCGATACATCAAGTTCATATTCAAGACCACGAGCAACAAATGTTTTGTTTGTAAATCCTGTAAGCCCCAGTTTAACCCCGTCTTTCTTATAGAATTTATAGCTTGCTGTTCTTGAAAGGTCTCCGCCAGTTTGTCTTACCGTTACATCAATTCCAACTGAGGTTCCGTCTTCAACATCTTTGTTTGAGAAAATGTATCTAACGAAAATTTGACCTTGATAGTTTGCGTTGTTGTTTTTATCTGCAAAGAATTTTTCAAGATTGGATTTTGAAATTTTTACTCCGCCGTCGATTGATTCTGCGTTTGGAATAACTTTAAATTCGCCATTAACCATCATTCCAATAACAAATGTTCCTTGGCTTGCACCATCAAGAGCATTCATTTCGTTGTTTGCGATTTCAACATAGTCAAAATCAGCATCAAGTGGTGAAAGTGTAACTGAAAGCATTCCCCTAATTCCAGGAACAATATTGTTTGTCTCTTCTAATACAAGTTTACCATCGTTTTTGGCTGCACTCAAAGCGTAATTTGTAAAGGCTATAACATCAACATTTTCTTGAACAAGAAGAATAGGAATTTCTTTCACATATCCTTTATTTGATTTTGCTTGAAGAATCATTTTATATTCTTTATAAATGTTTTTAGTGAATCTGTTTTGAAATTCTTTAGAATCTTTATCAACTGAAATTTGAGCATTAAATGTCAGTGCTTTGCCTTCCACTTTTTCAAATGTTACATTAAATATTTTTGTCTCTATGCCAGTTTCTTTATCAACAAATTTGACCTTATCTCCGTCGATGACATCATTTTCATCGTCTGAGTCAATTACGAACGTATCATTTACAACGATACTTGAGGAAAGAACATAATTTTCATTAAGCGACTTAATTTCTTTTGCCCCTTCATAATAATTGATTGTAACATTTTCAAGAGTTGTGATATCAAGGTGATATTCCTTGCCATCAATTGTTTGTTTCATTGATGCTTTTAACGTAATCGTATCACTTGCGTTCTTTGGATCTAAAGCACCTGTAGTTTTTGTGAAAGTGATGCCATCTCTTGAAGGTGTTGCGGCACCATAATTTAATGGCCCTTGCGCTTCAGCCGTAACTGAATGGTTTGATTTTAATTGAATAAGTTGGTTTGAAATTCGAACAAGTCCGCTGCGCGAAATCGATGCCCAAACTCCGTTGTCGGTGTTTTCACTTCCCGCATCTTTTGCGACAATGTCTTTTACCTTAAAGTTTTTTTGATAATATGAAGGAGAAATCATAACATCAACGCCTGCATTAGAGTAAACTTTAAACGAACTTTCCGCTCCGAGAACTAAATCTCCAAGTGTAAAAATTCCCGTTTCTTTATCTGGACCTTCATTTAAATAAGACTCAATATTGAAGTAATTTATTATATATAAATAAATCTTTTCGTTGTTTTTTCTGTTAAGTAAACTGTTCACTTCAATTTCAGCCACACCAGTGCCTTTGATGTAAAGTTCGCCGGATGCCGAAATTTCAACAAGCGAACTTTTTGATGAAATTGAAATATCAGAACCCGCTATTTTGATTGGATAGAACTTGCTGTTCAATTTAAGTTTGTTTAAATCGTCCAAAACAAGTTGCGCTTCGTAAACTTGTTCCGTTGTATAACCTTGCGCACCATAATATCCGGCCGCTTCAAAATAATATGCAAATATTACGTTTGAACCATTGCCGTCATTGTCAACAAGACGTTTAAAGCCGTTATCTTCGTTTGGCTCAACATCAAATGATGTGTTTTGTTTTGCAAAATTGTATACTTCTTTTACAAGGCCTTCGTTTCGAGAAACAAACAAAACGTCGCCAAAGTATTGATCGTTTGTATATTCAAAATCAATGCTGTTGGCAAGGCTGATTTCAGTTCTGTTTACATAAGAGTCAAATGATGTATACTTTTCTATTTCCGCTGGTCCATCGTAAATTGCAAGTTTGTGGTTTCTCGCTTTTTCGCTTTCAAATTTGAAGTCTCCTTCGCCAATCGAATTTCGAATCAATACATACATTGAAGCATAAATACCTGTGCTTACACCATCGTCTGTTGCTTGAATTTTGAATCCTTTAATTGGATCATCAGAAGTATTTTCCGCGAAAGCGATTGAACCTTCTGGCGCACTTACAGCAATAAGTGCAACTTTTTGTCCGCGAACTTGAGTTCGAACTGTAAATCCATCTATTTTAGTTCCTTTGTTCTCAGCAAAATCAGCAACTATTCCGCCGGCACGCTCAGCATAAAGCTCTCCGCCAGCAAGTATATTGAGAATTTGTCCACCAGTTTGCTGCGAAGCAACTGCGCCGACTGAGCCTGTTGTTACAAATTGACCGTTTTCGTCTTCAACTTTAATAAGTGCATAAACTGAATAAGCAGAAATGCCAAAGCGACTTGTTACGTCTTTTCTCCCTAAGATACTGCCAGTGCTTTCTCCTGCAATTCCACCGGCACGAACTTCAGAAGATGTTGAAGAGATTGTCATAAAGTCTTCATAAATCACACACATATCTTGTATTCCGCCGGTTATGATGTTGGTTTCTTTTTCTTCTGCTTTACTTTCGTTTTTTCCAACAAGTCCGCCAAAAGTTACAGGGTTTGCTCCTGCTTTTATGCTGCTTTTTGAAATGTATGCGGTTATGTTTTTAAGTTCCCCGCCGCTAGCAAGATTGCTTGCAAGCAAGCCACCAACAACGCTTCCTGTTTGAAGGTTGATAGAACCTTTTATTGTTAAATTTTTAATTTTTCCTGTTATAGAACTGAATAATCCAAAATTGCCGGTTGCCGAAACATTTTTAATGTTAATTCCAACGATTGAAGCATCGTCTGTTCCGACAATCGATCCAGAAAATGCTTTATCCCCACCAAGAGGCAATTTGCTTGAATATCCGCTTAAATCAATAGTGGTCGACAATCTATAATGTGATTTCATTGCGGCATCACTTTCGCCAATAGCAATCACATCTTCTGCCGAACTTAAAACATAAGGATTTTCTTCTGTTCCGTCAGCATAATTAATTACCATTTTAATAATCGAGTTTTCATAGCCCGCGATAATCTTGTCGTCAACATACCACGCTTTCGGAATGATTTGAAGGACTCCCGACAATGTGCCTGTGTGCGTATCATGGAGCACGGCTTCATTTAATTTGATTGTGACAAGTTGAATTCCTTTTCCAACTTCTTTGATAACAATCTCACCTTCATTGATCAGCTTATTTTTTTCTTCTGCATTATTGCTTATAAATTTTGCTACAACATCTGTGTTTGTCGCAGTGGCAGGATTTAAATAAACGCCAATTTCATAAGATTTTTTAGAAGGAGTAAACACCAATTCATTTGCGCTTACGTTTGTGTAAACTCTTTCAACAAAATCGTATGTCTCACCTTTGATAGTAACTGAGAAATATTTAGAATTTCCGTATTGTCTGATTGAAGCAAACATAGTAAATGTAAATGTCGCTTTCATATCTTTATTTATAAGGAATGTTCCTGTAATTGTATCAAATGTCCCAAAATAATTTATTGCGTCTGGACCAATCTTATAAGTTTGTCCATAAATCATTCTTGCAAGGTCCGCCGGCTCGTTATTAAGAGCGTAAACATTTGCACCGTTTACTGTCCAATAAACATATCTTTCATTATAATTTTCATTGCGCATAACGCTTGTGCTTGCGTCACTGCTGGTTGGATCGTAAAAACCATATGCGTCCGCTTGTGGCTCAACTTTTATGCTGAGTCTTGCAGTTTGCAACTCCGGATCACTTACCATGCTGCCAACATAAAGTGAGATATTGTTGGCTTTGGCATTGATTACGCCATCTTTATTTGTGTCATAAACGTCCAATGAATAAACTGGAACAAAACTTGTAAAGTTGACTTTTGCAAGTCTTGTAATTGAAGAAACTTTAAAATCTTCAACGTTTATTCCCACTGCTTTAAAGTCAATGTAGCCTTCCCCATATTTTGAAGTTGTCACAACATAGTTTGTTTTGTCTGATCCTTCAACAGCAACTACTCCGACGTTTGAAATAGAATGTGTTGCTGAGTAAAAAACACTGCTTCCATTTGAACTACCCAAAATCAAGCTCGCTTTTTTGTCATAAACAATTTTGATGTTGCCATCGCTGTCTTTTTCTGTGGTGTTTTGCATAACGAGTTTCATCTCGTCATTGTAACCTTCTTCTGGTGCGGTCACTTTTTCAGCACTTTGAACGCCGTCATTACCAGTTCCCGCCAAGTTTACAGAAAAGTTGTCAAAAGTATCAATCACACGGAATGTAACTAGCTTTGAAACGCCGTTATCAAGTGTGATTTTATATGTAACGTCCCCAACTTTTTGAGGAATAATTTTCAATTTTACAATTTTTCCAAGAGCGTTGCCAGCATATTCTTCTTTGCCGTCATAAACAACCCTTGCTGCTGTTATTTGACCATCATAATATGAAACAGTTGCATATCCAAAATCATTATCAGTAATTAAGTGTGTAAACACTGCTTCGATTGAAGATGATGATACAAAAACACCAGTGTTGTCTTGATTTGGTTTGTATTCATAGCCAGTGTTTGGGTTGTCATATTCAAGACGTGTCGCGCCAGTCAAAATTGAGTAGTTGCACACATACGAGCACTCGCTTCGAATGTAATCACTTACTACTTCAAATTTAATTTGTTTTGGAGATGTTGTCGCTGAAGCATCACTCGCGCCACGAACATAAACTTTTTGTTTTACATCATCAATTTTAAGTTGATAAGTTGTAACACCTGCTGTGTAAACTTTGTTTTTATATTTGACAATCAAATCATTGTCGAATGTCATTAAAACGTGTTCAAAACTGCTGTCTGTTGCATAAACGTCAATGTTAAATTCTCTCCAGCCAAATTCGCCATCATAGTGGTTATAAAAGTCGTATTGGTTGTCTGCTGATGTTTGTTCAACATTATTTACAACTATTTTTGAAGGTGCAATTTTTACATAAACCGGAATTGAAATTTGTTGCTCAACTGAAGAATCTCCGCTGTCAACATAACTGATTCCGTCAATTTCATAATACAATCTAAGTCTGATTGTTGTTTGGCTTGCAGCAACTGCTGTGCTTACAATTTCAAAGTCGTAAACATCAATATTTGCGGTTGATTCTTCCAAATTTTTAACTTTTTGAACAGAAATTAAGCCATTTTTATCATTTTGAACGTCAAATTTTACATTTTCCGTTCCTTCAATATTTTCAACGTGAGGAACTTTAACTTTGAAATTTTTGCTTCTCCAGTTGTTAGTCCCGTCACCATCGTCGTTTGTTACAAGTTCGATTTTTTCAACTGCGCCGGCATCGTCATACGCTTCAATTTTCGTTCCGTCTTCAAATCCATACAGCACTGTTAAATTGAATTGTTGACTTTCGGTTGCATTAGTTTGTGGGTTGTAATATTTTGCAACAATGCTTATTCCAGTTCCTTCTAAAATGTTTTTGTATTCGTCGCGGACAACGGCAAATCCATCTTCTTGATAGAAGATTACAGAATAAATATCGTTTTCATCTTTAACAAGTTCCGCCTTTACAAATGCGTTGTTGTCGTTGGCTTTGCTCACCGCATCTGTAAAGTGAAATGTAACTTTGCGTTCGGTTGCATTGTCGTCGAAATTGAAAAGTTTTTCACTAGGAATAAAAGGTGTAGTTTTTGACACGTAAATTAAAGAGTTTCTTTTAAGTTCAAATTTAGAAGAATATTGTTTTACGTTGATTATTACGCTAGCTTTTTTGTTTCCTTCATTTGTCGAAGCAACAAGTGTGGTCTTGCCACCAGTTTTGCCTGTTACTTTAACGGTTGTTTTTGTGCCATCTTTATTGACAACTTCAAGTTTAACGTGCTCACTTTCGGTTGATGAAATTGTGCTGTCAACAAGAGTAAAACTAAGTGAAGTGTCAATGCCGTTTGTATAGTTGCCAATTGTGAAAGTGATGTTTTCACTTTCGCCGGCATAAACATCAACCACTTCCCTGTCCGGGTTAAGAGTAAGTTTATCAGCAGGGCTTTCGCCGCAACCGACAAAAAAGAGGCCTGAGAGCAACATAATCACTCCTAGGCATAAACAACTTATCAATTTTTTAATATTTCGTCTTACTCTTTCCATTTTTTCCTTTCAAAAGTTAAAACTATTCGTTAGGGTTTGAGAACATTGCTCTGATATAGTCTTGAGCAACAACTTGAATCATGGTTCTGTTTGTTGGGCCAGTAATCAAGAATGCTTGACCCAAAGTTGCGGTAACGATAGCGTTTTGTTCTTCTTCGTTGATTCCGCCTGATTTTTTATAAAGCTCAACCAAGTCGTTGATATCGTTTGGCGCCAAAGCGAATATAAGTGAATATTGGCAGGCGTTAATAACGGCTGTTGATTGTCTTTGAATTTCTTCGCTACCAACAAAGTCGGCGATGTTTTGTGTAATAACGATTTGCATACCCGAATATTTACGGATACGTTTAGCCATTTGCGCCATAAAGTCAAGCGCGATTGGATAACGTGGGTTAATAAACACGTGGGCTTCGTCGACGGCAACAATAATTTTACGGTTGTTTTTCTTGTCGCCTTTGTGGTATTTTGCGTTGAAATCTTTGTTGTTGATGATTTCGTTGTTAAGGTATCTAAACACCAAAAGCATCTGCGCGTTTGTCAGCAACGCGTTGTTGTTTGCAATAAGCGATTGAAAGTTAAAGCAAACAAAGTTTTCGTTTGTTTCGATCGATGTAGGACCGTTCCACAACTTGCTGTTACGTCCGCCAGTAGCAAACTTTTTGATATATGTTTCAATCGTCATCAAGTTTCTAAGAGTAAAATCGTCTTTGCAAGTTTTAATTCTATCCAAAATTAAAGCGTAAAGGTCGTCAAATATTGGGAAGTCTGCAGGCTTTAAGGCAGGAATATATGTATTTTCGTCAATTCCTTTCTTTTTATATGTATCAACGATAAGCGAGTTCAAAAGTTCGAAAGCGTCCGAACTAATACCTTCCAAAATACTACGGAAGAATTGTTCCAAGAACTGCAAGTGCTGCGAATATGAATCATTTACAACTTGAACCTTCTTTTTCTTCTTTTTAACTTTAAATGTTTCAAGGTCAATTTCGCCTTCGTCATCGTCTTGTTGCTCTTCTTCTCCTTCATCGAGAGATGAAATAACGTGGAATGGGTTTAAAATACCATGCAATGACGAACCAACGTCGATATATTTGCCGCCCAGTGATTCGGTGAGCAATGCGTATTCTTTTTCAGGGTCGAGAATAAAGATTTTGCAGTTGTCGGCAGCAAGGTTTGCTAGTAAGGTTTTGGTTGCGTAAGATTTACCAGAACCAGACTTACCAATAACCATCATATTTGAGTTGACACGAACGCTGTCACGTTTAAAGAAGTCAACAAAAACTGGATATTCGTTGTCGCCGATATAAATTCCGCTTTCATCTTGAAGAGCGCTCGAAATAAATGGGAACACAGCAGCAAGAGTAGAAGTTGGAATACCTCTGCGGTATGATTTAATGTTGTCACGGCGAGAGATGTTTGAGCTGATGAATGCGTCTTGTTGACGAGCAAACATTTCACTGAATTTAAAGCCACTTTGTTTAAGCATAGCCTTAACATCACGTTTAGCAGCATCTTCGCAAGTGATGAATGTGTTGACATCATAAAGTTGTTGGTTGTTGTTCTTCAAACTTACAAGCAAGTTTCTAAGAGTGTCAACGTGAGTTTGAAGTTCGATTTGGCTTGAAGAACGTCCTGTCTTGTAAAGTTTTGATTCCATATCCATGATGGCTTTATCAATTGAACGTTCGGCATTATATTTTGGAACTTGGTTGAATTTCATAACAACTTTTGTTCTGTCAAGCAAGAAGATGTCTGCTCCCCATGCATTGCCGACATTCAAAGGATAGTCGGTGATTGCGTAGGTTCTGAACGCGTTGTCATCGATCAAATATTTAGCAGCTTTGAATTGAACTTTTTTAGGCTTTGCCCAATCCATATATTGTGAGAATGGAAGGCTTTCCAAATCTCTTTGGTCAAATTCACGGCCATAGTTTGCTTTTAAGAAAACTGTAAGGTCTGTTCCATAAAGTCTTTTTGAACTTACTGGGGCAAGAGATGATGCCAAAGCATTGATCATTCCGTTTACAGTGTTTTCAAGCAAGTCTTTATCTTTGTCGTAAACTACAACGTAGAAGTGATCTTTGTAAACCTTGTCTTTCCTGTTTATGTTTTCCATGAATGAAACTCTTTCTTCAAAAACAGGGCTTCTTGCTTCAACTTCTTTGTCAGTCACTTGATGCTCATATTGCATTTCAAGCAAAAGTTCGTATTTTTTATTTTCATTGTATATGTAATTGTCCAGCACCATAGCAAGGTTGAGTTTGATGATCGAACATGTTTGGTCAGGGCTTAAACGACGCAGCGCATTGGCAAAGCTTTCGATAACGTTGTCTTGGGTGTATTCAGTAAGCAAGCCAAAAAGCACAGGGGTAATTTCAATGACTTGTCCATAATAAGAGCCAAAGTTGATAAATCTGTCTTGATAGATGTCTTCAAAAGGAATCATCTCGCTGATGTCGCCCTTTTTTCCTTTTTTGCTGTCAACAGAAAACTTTTTCTTTTGTGCCATAAATCGGAACAAGTAAGCACACGTCACATACAATCTTTCGTCGTCTGAAATCTTTATGAAGATAGACAAGAAAAATATTGTGTAAACACCGGCTATCCAAAAGTGACCAGGAAAGTTTGACGCAAACAAAACAACAGCGATTGCTGCACCAATGACACCAAGGATTAAGTCGATTCCGGTAATACCGCGAATAAATTCAAGTTTGACTTTCGTCTTTCTAGGAATAATGCGTTGCATAATAAAATTCTCCTTGTAAATATTTTACTACAAACGCACTCAAAAATACAAACGATTTAACCCTATTTGCAATTATAAAATAATATATTTAATTTATTGTGTTTTTTTATTTCATTTAATTTTTTTTGAGTAATTATTTCATATTTTTTAATAATTAATTCATTATTTAATCCAAAAATATCTTTTGTTGCCATTTTGCCAATTAAACTTCGTGGATCCATGCTCACGCGCTGTGGGATTTGCGGCTCTATCTTTTGCTGAATTGGCATAATTGAAACATACTCTTCTTCCCCTTTTGGAGCAAAAACATTAACTTGCCTTGCTGGGATGTTCACCTTGCCTAAGATTATAGCATCTTGTCCAATCACCCCAATTTGTCTTGGTGAAAACGCCAACTTATCAGATATGATGCAAACGGCTTTTTTGTTAGATAAATAAACATCTATAACCCTTCCCAAGTCTGTTCCGCGATTTGTAAAAACTTGTTTGCCAATAATACTAAACACTTGCGAGGTTGCAGGCACAACCGCGTTTTCGTTTTCAATAAAAATATTGTCGCCACTTATTCGAATGCGATCGGCGGAAAGTTCAAGTTCTTTTTCATCTTCTTCGCTTGCCACAATAATTTTATCAATGTTAAAAGCATTGTCAAACTTAACGTTTAACACATAGCCAATTTTGCGGCCTTGGGCAAAAGAAAATATTTTTTTTGAAATTAAATCTGATAATTTTTCCATACCACAAAATTATTTAAAAAATAATTAAATTATGAATAATTACAAAAAAAAGACAAAAAATTGCAAAAAATAACATATTTTTATTGCAATTATTTGACAATTTATACTTTTTTATGTATTATTTATTTCCGTAAAAAAGGAAGCAAATATTATGAAAAAACAGAAAAAAGAAATTACACAAATCACAAAAGATATGACCATAAAAGACATTCTTGAAATGGACGAAACACTTGCCGAAGTTTTGCTTGGTTTTGGAATGCACTGCATCTACTGCCCTATGAGTCAAATGGAAACTTTGGAAGAAGCAGCCGAAGTTCACGGCATCGATGTTGATTTCTTAGTAAAAAAACTCAACGCAAACAAAGCATTCAAATAATTTAAAACTCACAAAAAAACGGAACAAATGTTCCGCTTTTTTTTAAATTCTATTTAATTTTTAAGCGCTTGTTTTTTCAAGCGTTCTTCTTTCTTTTTCAACGCTTTGTTTAAAGCCTTCATTTTCTTTTTGCCGTCATTAAGTGATGCTTTCTCAATAAGATTGTTATAATTTTTATTGCCGATAATTCCTTTCAACATATGTCCAAAGAAATTTGCAATCTTGTCTTTTGCTCCAAACCAGGACGCAGCATAGTAATGAATAAAATATGAGTTTTCAGTAGTCTTAATTTCGCCAGTCCAGAAATTTTTAGGGCTGAGATAGTCATCAGGATAAACAGTAAGCCCACCAAATTTTTGAAGAGTGTTGTTTTGAACAAGTCCATATTTTTTAACAAGAACATCAGTAAAAATAACAGGAGCCGGAATCATTTGCATTTTCCCATTCACAATAAAATCACGCTTGTTATAGATTTCAAGCAAATCGTCAATCCATTCACCTTGTCCGCCGATAGGTGTTGAACCGCACCAATACTTGTTTTCAAATCCAATAAAACTGTCGTTTTCAAGAAGGTCATCGATAGGTTTAAGCATTTCAATGTCAAGGTCGAGATAAATTCCGCCATACTTTTTTAAAGCATAAAGTCTTACGTAGTCCGACAAAAAGCCAAATTTTTTGGTTTCGAATGTTTGTCTTGTAAAATCGCACATGTTAACATCAAAATTGCTTTCATCCCAGCACATAAATTCAAAGTCTGGGCAATACTTCTTCCAAGAAGCAAGGTTCTTTTTTAAATCGTCCGGCATTTCCTTTCCGCCAAACCACATATAGTGAATTATTTTATTTATCATACTAACATCTCCTTAATTTTTGTTTTTAATTGGTCAAGCCCAATCTTTTTTGTTGCAGAAACGGCAATTTCGTTTGCGTTTAATTCAAATTCGTCATTTACTAAGTCTATTTTGTTGTAAACGACCAATCTGTTTTGCGTTGCCCCGATATCATCAAGCACTTTGTTTGTCACGCGCATCGATTCGATGTAATACTTTTCCTTATCGTCGGTCAGCGACGTTGCTGTTGGATCTACAACGTGAAGGATAAGATCAGCATCTTTTGCTTCTTCAAGCGTCGAAGCAAATGCGTCGACAAGTTCGTGTGGCAATTCTGAAATAAAACCTACAGTATCAGTAATCATAACCGTTTCGCCATCCAAATAAAGTTTTCTGCTTGTCGTGTCAAGCGTTGCAAAATATTTATCGTCCGCGTAAATATTTTCGCGAGTCAGCGCATTCAATAAACTGCTTTTCCCTGCGTTTGTATATCCTACAAGTGCAATTCGCTTAATGCGATTTTTTTCACGTTCGCGGCGATTGACTTGCCTGCGCTCTTTTATTTTTGCGATTTCTTTTTTCAGCATGTCAATTTCTTTTTCAAGCAACCGCCTGTTTAATTCAAGTTTTGTTTCGCCGGGCCCACGCATTCCGACACCGCCATTTCCGAATCGTCCGCTTGTTCCTTGCATGTCTGCAAGTTTAGGCAAATTGTAAAGATTTTGCGCAAGTCGAACCTGCAACTTTGCTTCGTTTGTTTTTGCCCCGCGCGCGAAAATATCAAGAATAAGCCCAACCCTATCAATCACTCTGGTATCAAACGCTTTTGAAAGGTTTTTAATTTGTGAACCTGTGAGTTTATAATCAACCACAACGACATCAACAGGATGCTGTTTTAAATAGTCGGCGATTTCGTCAACCTTGCCGCTGCCTATTACGGTTGCGCGGTTGAAATCTTTAACGTTCTGCGAAAAAACACCTTCCACTTCAAGGTCGGTAGAAAGTGCCAAACGCGTAATTTCGTCAGTTTTTCGGTTTTTACTTTCGCCTTTTTTAGTAAGCACCACAACAAGCAGCGCTTTCTCTTTTTCCTCGGCGGTCGAATATGTTTTCACACGAGAATTATATCATACTTTCATTTCCGTCTGCAAGCACAATAGGCTGATTTGTTGAAATTACTATATTTTCAACGTGCCCGTCTCTATCAAGCACGCTAAACAGCCAAAACACTTCGTTGAACCCGCCCGTCAAACTGTCAAGCACCTTCAAATAACATTCGCCATTAAACTTGTCCTGATTGCAAAGCGGAGTGATAAATTCCTGCATCGTTTCTACTCCAAGTTTAATTGCTTGTTGTGCCGAAACTCCGAAATCTGCGCTTTTGCACACTAAATTAGCACTTTTTTGCCCAACTTTTATAGAAATTTGCTCATTTCCTGTTAATTTTCTTTCTAAGTCGGCGACATGGTTGGCGGTTTTATAATTAAATTCAAGCAGCACATTTTGCTCTTGTCCATCAATTACAACACACGCCATTTCGTCATCACACGAATCAAGTTGTGCAGTTATCAACGCAAAATCAACTTTGTTTTGGCTGTAACCATCATAGGAATATGGATCTTCCCTTTTGCCAGAACAAAGCGAAACACTAAATTGCGAATTGTCCGAAAAATAATAAACATCGCTCATTTCTGACATATTTTTGCCAACAAGGCTGAGTTCGTCATATTGCGCGCAACCCGTCATACCCACACACGCCGAAATAAATGCAAGTGCGAATAAAAATTTATTTTTCATATTTTCTCTCCCATAAACAACATATGTTTTGATTTTTGCGAAAATATGATATAATTTGTCATATGAAAGATTTAATGTTTTATTATAAAAAAGCAAATAAAAAAGGTTTCGCGCTTGGCGCATTCAATTTTTCAAGCCTAGAAGGTCTTAAAGCGATTTGCGCAGCAGCCGAAAACCAGCACAGCCCAGTAATCATCGCCGTCAGCGAAGGTGCTTTGTCATTTATGGGCGGCGAATATATCAAAGCAGTAGTAGCCGTTGCTAAAAAACAATACAAGGCTCCAATATTTTTGCATCTTGACCACGGCAAAAGTTTTGAAGTGTGCAAAAAAGCAATCGCACTTGGCTTTGACAGCGTTATGATTGACGCAAGTTCTCTTGAATTTAACGAAAATGTTGCACTTACAAAAAAAGTTGTTAAATATGCACACCAAAAAGGAATTTTCGTTGAAGGCGAACTTGGCCAGCTTAAAGGCGTCGAAGACAACGTCTCTTGCGACGAACATCACTTCACCGACCCAGCGCAAGCGAAATTGTTTGTAGAGCAAACCGGCGTAGACAGCCTTGCCGTTGCAATTGGAACAAGCCACGGCGCCTACAAATTTTCGGGTGAAAGCAAATTGCGATTTGATATTCTTTCGCTAATTGAAAACGCACTGCCAAAAGGTTATCCCCTTGTGCTTCACGGCGCTTCGTCGGTAGATGAAAAACTTGTTGAAAGCATAAACGCGCTCGGCGGTAATTTAGGAAAACCAAAAGGCGTTGATGAAAACCTTACTCATATCGCCCTAACTAAGCACAACGTAGTAAAAATTAACACCGACACCGATTTAAGAATCGCCTTCACCGAAGGCGTTCGCCGCAGTCTTACTGAACATCCAGAAAACTTTGACCAACGCAAATATCTTAAAGAAGGAATGGACGGCATACAAAAAGTTGTTGAAAGAAAAATGCAACATCTTTTAAATTCATCAAATCAAGCATAAAAAAAAGAAGTTGAATTTCAACTTCTTTTTTGTTTTTAAGCTATGCCTTCTATGCTTCTATCTCGCAGCGTCAACTTCGTCGCCTGTGGGTTTCTTTTTGCCGTAAGCGTCATAAATTGATGCTTCTGCTTCTTCCTGTGTAAGGCCAATCTTTTCAAGCAATTCAAGTTTTTCAGCATTACTAAGCTCGTTATATTTTTTGCCAGTTGCTTCAACTTTTTCTTTAAATTGTTGTTCCTTATCTAACAAGCTGCCATATACTTTCTCAACAACTACTTGTTCTTCTTCACTTAAATTGTAGTTTTTGGCGATTTTATTTGCTTTCTTTTGGGCTTTTTCAGATGCAACTGTTCCTTCAATTTCAGATTTCATTTGAACAAAAGTTTTAAAGTCTTTTTCGACTTGCTTGTTGCCTTCAATAACAACGCCGTTCTTTTTCATTCTTGGCAAAAGTCCAGCTTGCATAAGTGCCGTCACAGGGCAAATTTGATAGTATTGTTTTTTACCTTCTTTCTTTATGTCTTTTAATACACCCGACATTGCCTCGTGCATATACGTTTTGTATTTCTTTAAAGGATAGCTTGGTGCTTTTACTTCGGCACTCTTATCTGAGCTTCTTGCTGCAGCAAAAGCAGCCAATCTAACATATCCTGTGTCCACAGCTGCCGAATCTTCTTCTGTTAATTCAATTTTTCTTTCAAAATGTAGTTCGTCAACTTTTTTGATTGCTTTTTTAACAATTTCAAGTCTTTTTTCTGGAGATTCAACTCTGTCAAGACATTGTGCAAGAGGAATTGCAAACACCTGTTGAAGACGTTCTTTGTTTTTTCCTTCTACACCAGCAAATTCTACGATTAAAAGGTTTGCAATGCAAAGCCATGCACCTTCTTCAAATGTATCAACTACCTTGTCTTTTTCATCTTGCAACATTTGTTTATCATAATACTTTATTGCTGCAAGAAGATCCGTTCCGCGCGCACCATTATCGTCAAGTGCTTTTTTTGCTTCGTCTGCTGTTTCGTAATTCCTAACATTTTCTCTAAAGTCCCTTCTTGCTTTTTCATCAATAAAAGCAACACGGTAGTTTGATTTTCCTTCATCAAGAGCAAGTGGGATATCTTTAAATTCAGTTGGTGACATTGTTTCAATTGCTTCAAGCATTTCACAGTTATAGAAATTACTTGCTACATCTAAGTCAATTTTTGATGTGATTTCTTCTTTTACACTTTCAATTGATAGTTTTGCAAGTTCACTTGCAATTTCTCTAATTGTGAAAACATCCATCATGTTTTCTTTTTGACCTTCGTAAGCATTTTTATATTTTTTAAGTGCATTAAGAATTCCACCGTTTTTTGGCTCAACAAGTCCGTTGAAAAGATATGTTAAAGTATCTTGTTTTGATTTTTCACTTGTTACAATATTGTCAACTAGTCCGTTTTCAACTGCAAGATAAGTTGCCAAATAAGCAACAACTTCTCTAGCGTTGTAAAGCGACATAACTCTTTCGTCAGATTTATCTTTAACAAGTTTTGCTAATGGCGAGTCGCTTTTAATTTCATAATAGTCGTCCTTTCCCCTTTTTCCTTTAATAAGGTTAAATGAGTCTTTCATTTTGCCCATTACGATACCATAAAATTTATCACACACTCGGCATGCATCAACGATGTCGGTTGGAAATTTTGTTCTTTTATCTGGTTCCGCAACAAAAACACCTGTATTTTGAAGTTGTTCTAAATCTTTATAAGCATTTTCTAATGTCTTCCAGAAATAGCCCACTTCTTTATCATACATTTTAAAATCTGTATTGCAAAATGCACTAAGCACTCCGCGTTCTTTATCGGAGTAATTTTTAACACCTGGAATGAAAGATTCTTTAGCCGCTTTTCTAACACTTGCTGCATTTAAATTTTTCAATTCATTTGGATTTAAAATTAATTCAGAAATTGTCATTTTCCCTCTCCTTAACAAAATATTTTTTTGTTTACATAATATTATAGCACTTTCTGCTGAAGATTTCAAGATGTTATTTAAAAAAAGTTGGAAAACGCCACTTCCGTAAAATTGGTGTTTTAAAGCTGTTTTTTCGACAATTATTTAAGAGTAACAAGCGCTTCTTTCATCTGCCCATCACGAACAAATTTAACAAGCACATTGTCTCCTTTGTTGTATGCAAAAACCGATTTTCGAAGCGACAGCAAATTATCTATATTATAGTCGCCAACTTTGACAACCAAGTCACCTTTTTGTATGCCTGCTTTGGCTGCTGGACCATCTGTTGAAACCGTGTAAACACCTTGGCTTGAAAGATTTTGACCATTTGCAAGCGCGATGTCGCTGTCAAATCCAAAAATTCCAAGATATGCGGACTGGTAATTTGGATTTTGTTTAAGTTTTCCAACGACTAAACTTGCTGTTTCAATAGGAATGGCAAACCCTATCCCTTCGCCTTCTGTCGCTTTTAAAGTGTTAATCCCGATAACTTGCCCTCGACTATTTATAAGCGGGCCGCCAGAATTGCCGGGATTTATTGGCGCGTCATGCTGAATCAATGATTGCAAAAAACTTACTCCCGAAGAAGTTTCAGTCTCTAATGTCCTGTTTATTGCGCTGACAATTCCGTGCGTAACGGTGTGTTTAAATTCAAGAGTAAGCGGTGTTCCAAGTGTAAAAACTTCTTCTCCGATTTGTGGCACACTTGTTTCGATGCCTAAATATGGAATAACTTTTGACGACGAAATTATGGCAAGGTCAAGCCCTGCGTCAGACCACATAAGTTTGGCTTGTCCTGTGGTTTTGTCTGCATAATAAAGTGTGATTTTTTTGCCATCTTCAACGACGTGATTATTTGTTAAAATAAGCCCGCCGTCTGAAATTGCCACACCGCTGCCAATGACATAGCCATCAGGATATGAAACAGAAATTCCGACGACGGCACTTCTGGCTTCTTCCAGCATATCACTTGTTGAAGCCGCGTTTTCGGTTGCTATGCGTCGCACGCTCATGTCAACACTTTGGTCGGCAACTTCGCTACTTCCGCAACCTGTCAGCATCAACACTGACGCCATTGCAAGCGCCCACGCACAATAAAAAAGTTTCTTCATAATTTTCTCCTTTTTAGGAGTCACGAAGAAACCTTAAAGCTTAAACAATGTGCCCGGCTGCGATGTTGCGACGTCAATCTTGACATGCACGCCTTCAATGATCCCCCAGTTTTTGAGCTTGTCTGAAATATAGTTGTATGCCAGACTTGGAGAATTGTTTTCTCTGCTTAAGTGCGACAGAACAATCTGTCTGCTGCCACTTTCGACAAGACTTTTAACAATCATAGCGCTTTCGTCATTTGATATATGCCCGTGACCACCAGCAATTCGGTTTTTAAGAGCAAGCGGATATTTTGTTCCCTCTCTAAGCATCGTCTTGTCATAGTTTGCTTCAAGGTAAACCAGTTGGCTCCCGCGAATACTGTCAAGTATTCTGTCGTTAGTATGCCCAACATCTGTCAAAATACTTATCTTCGCGCCATTATTTTCAAACACGTATCCAAAGCAAGGCACATCGTGATTGAGCGGCACAGCATGAACAGTTATGTCGCGCAGCATAAACGATTCCGTCTCAAAAAAACGGCGGTTTTTTGGTGGAGTTTTTAAAAGTTTGTATTTCATATTTTCCCACACGTCTTTGTGCGCAAAAATAGGTTTGTCGTATTTGTATGAAAAAGCATCGACGCCTTTTATGTGGTCGTTGTGCTCGTGCGTAATCAAAATAACATCAATTTGCGAAGGTTTAACACCGATAAGACTAAGCCTTTTAACCGCCTCAGAGCACGACAAACCTATGTCAATTAAAACCTTGACTTTTTCGCTTTCAAGATATGTCATGTTGCCATCGCTGCCCGATGCTAATGATATTATTCGCATGAGCATATTTTAGCATTTTTCACATAATTTTGCAAGAAAAAACAAAAAATGAAGCATTTTTGCTCCATTTTTATTGTTTTAACACATTTTTAAGAAATTTTCCTGTCCATGATTTTTCATTTTTTGCAACTTCTTCAGGCGTTCCTGTGGCAACAACTTCGCCTCCGCCCGAGCCGCCTTCTGGCCCCAAATCAATAATTTGATCTGCGCATTTAATTACGTCCAAATTGTGTTCGATCACTACAACGCTGTTTCCGTTGCCAACCAACCTGTCAAGAATAGCAACAAGTTTTTTAACGTCATACATATGCAGTCCAGTAGTTGGCTCGTCAAGAATATAAAACGTTTTGCCTGTCTCTCGTTTTGAAAGTTCAGTTGCAAGTTTAACCCTCTGTGCTTCGCCGCCCGAAAGTTCGGTTGCGGGTTGTCCAAGTTTAATATATGACAAACCAACATCATAAAGCGCCTGCAATTTGTTTTTGATTGTTGGAATGTTTTCAAAAAACTTCAATGCTTCTTCAACTGTCATGTCAAGCACTTCTGAAATAGTCTTGCCTTTATATTTGACTTCAAGTGTTTCATGGTTATAGCGTTTTCCCTTGCACACTTCGCAAGGAACAGTAATGTCTGGTAAGAAATACATTTCGATTTCTTTTACGCCCGCGCCATCACACGCCTCGCATCGTCCACCTTTTACATTGAATGAAAATCTGCTTGAAGTATAGCCACGCATCTTTGCATCAGCCGTCGCGGCAAACAGTTCTCTAATGGGGGTGAACAATCCCGTGTAGGTTGCTGGGTTGCTTCGAGGCGTTCTGCCGATTGGTGCTTGGTCGATGCAAATAACTTTATCAAGTTGTTCGACACCTTCAATCTTTGCGAATTTTCCTTCTTCGATGTGGCTGCCGTTAAGTAAATTTGACAAGTGTGGATAAAGCACGCCGTTGACAAGGCTAGACTTTCCACTGCCCGACACGCCAGTAACAGCAGTAAACACGCCAAGCGGAATTTTAACATTCATCTTTTTCAAGTTGTTTTGAGCAGCGCCCGTAACTGTTATATAGCCACTTGGTTTTCGGCGTGAAGTCGGAATTGCAATTTTTTCTTCTCCGCGCAAAAATTTAGCAGTGATTGAATTTGGATTTTTCATTACCTCTTCAACCGGACCACTAGCCACAATCTCTCCGCCGTGAACGCCAGCATAAGGCCCAACGTCAACAAGCCAATCAGCCGCGCGCATTGTGTCTTCGTCGTGTTCTACAACAATCAACGTGTTTCCTAAATCGCGAAGATTTTTAAGCGTTGCAAGCAGTTTTTCGTTGTCTCTTTGATGCAGCCCAATGCTAGGCTCATCCAAAATGTAAAGCACGCCAACAAGTCCCGAGCCAATTTGTGTGGCAAGTCTAATTCTTTGCGACTCACCGCCCGACAAACTTTCAGCCGAACGTGAAAGTGTCAAATATCCCAATCCAACATCAGAAAGGAATTTTAAGCGTGCGACAACTTCTTTTAAAATGCTTTCTGCAATCACCATTTTATATTTAGGCAATTTGATGTTTTGCATATAAGGCAACAATTCACTAACTGGCATATCGCACATGTCAATTATGTCTTTACCGTCAATTTTAATCGCAAGTGCGGATTCATTTAAACGTTTCCCTCCGCAAACTTTACATGTTTGATTGCGCAAAAACTTGCCGATTTCAAAGCGCATAAATTCGCTTTTTGTTTCTGCTAATCTGCGTTTTAAATTGTTTACAAGCCCTTCAAAACTGAGCGCATGATTTCCTCTCCATCGCTCTGCCATTTTGTTGCGATATTGGTCGCCAAAGATATCCATCTTTTCGCCACCATTGCCATACAAGAATATGTCAATCGCCTTTTTAGGCAAATCTTTAACAGGAACATTTAGTGGAATATCATATTTATTGCTGAGCGCGTCGAAATAAAGTTTCGCCATGCTGCCTTCTTCATATCTCCAACCTGTCAAATTGAAAGCACCCTGCTCAACCGACAAATGCGAATTTTTAAGCACAATGCTTTCATCAATGTCAGCAATTTCGCCAAGACCCGAACAATTTGGACAAGCCCCGAATGGTGCATTAAACGAAAAGAGTCTTGGAGTGATTTCTTCAAGAGTCCAGCCACAAGTTGGGCAAGAATAATTTGTTGAATAAAGTTCTTCTTGGTCATCAAACGAAACAATCGCAAGCCCATCAGTAAGTTTTAAAGCGGCTTCCAAACTTTCGTTTAAACGCCCTTCAATTCCTTCTTTTAAAACAATGCGGTCGATAACAACCTTGATTTCGTGCTTTATGTTTTTGTCAAGTTCAATTTGTTCATCAAGTGTATACATGCTTCCGTCAACTTCAACACGCACATATCCGCTCTTTTTCAAGTTTTCAAAAAGTTTTGCAAACGCACCTTTCTCTTTTCTTACAACAGGGCTGAGAATGGTGAGTTTCGTTCCCGCTGGTCGAGTCATAACATCTTCAACAATTTGGTCGATAGTTTGGCGTGAAATTGCTTTATGACAATGCGGACAGTATGCCGTGCCAACACGCGCAAACAGCAATCTTAAATAATCGTAAATTTCAGTAACTGTGCCCACAGTAGAGCGAGGGTTGTGGTTGGTTGTTTTTTGGTCTATCGAAATTGCAGGCGACAGCCCGTCGATCGATTCGACATCTGGCTTTTGCGCCTGACCTAAAAACATGCGTGCATAAGAAGAAAGACTTTCAATATATCGTCGTTGTCCCTCAGCGAAAATCGTGCCAAAAGCAAGCGACGTCTTCCCCGACCCGCTCACACCAGTAAACACGATCAATTTTTCACGTGGAAGAGTAAGGTTGATGTTTTTTAAATTATTTTCCTTCGCCCCCACGATTGTAATGTTTTCTTCCATAATTTCTGCCTTTTTAATCTTTTTTGCCTAATTTTTTCTTTAAAATTAGTATTTTATTTCGAATTTCAATCGCTCTTTCAAAATCAAGCGAATTGGAAGCAAGCTTCATCATGCTTGTTAAGCGCTCAATTTCAGCCGGAATATCTTTCTTTTTAATTTCATCAGCTGTCACCTTTTTGGTGATTTCAAGAGTGTTTTTAACATTCTTTTTAATTGTTTTTGGAGTTATTCCGTGCTCTTTGTTGTATTGATTTTGTATCTCGCGACGCCTTGCCGTTTCGTCAATCGCACGTCTCATCGAATCGGTGATTTCATCAGCATACATAATCGCTCTGCCGTTTTCATTTCGCGCAACTCTTCCGATTGTTTGAATCAACGCTCCTTCGCTGCGCAAGAATCCTTCTTTGTCGGCATCTAAAATCGCAACTAATTCAACTTCCGGCATATCAAGACCTTCCCTAAGCAAGTTGATTCCTACAAGCACATCAAATTCGCCATTTCGAAGCCCGTTGATAATTTCGACACGCTCCATGGTGTCAATTTCAGAATGCAAATATTTAACTTTAATTTTGCGGTCACCAAGATAAGTCGTCAAACTTTCAGCCATTTTCTTTGTCAGAGTGGTTACAAGCACACGAGCGCCTCGCGCGATTGTGGCATTTATTTCTGAAATCAAATCATCAATCTGACCTTTTGAAGGTCGCACTTCAATTGTCGGATCAAGCAGCCCAGTAGGTCTAAGCAACTGTTCAACAACCTGCCCCGCCCTAGAAAGTTCGTATGGCGCTGGAGTCGCCGATACATACAAAGTCTGTCCCAAGCGTTCGTTAAATTCGTCAAATTTAAGTGGTCTGTTGTCGCGCGCCGCTTCAAGGCGGAACCCAAATTCAATCAAATTATCTTTGCGCGCCTTGTCGCCGTTATACATCGCTCTAACCTGTGGCAGAGTCATATGGCTTTCGTCAATAATTGTTAAAAACCCACGTGGAAAATAATCCATCAAAGTGAATGGTGGCTCGCCAGGCTTTCGCCCGTCAAAGTATCTCGAATAATTTTCAATGCCGTTGCAATATCCAAGTTCTTGCATCATTTCAAGGTCATACGCCACGCGCTGCCCGATGCGTTCAGCTTCGAGTGGTTTCCCTTCATCATTAAACTTTTTAATCGCCTTTTCACGATCTTCAGTAATCTCTGCAATCGCTCTTTTCAAGCGTTCGTTTCCGACTGCATAATGAGTCGCAGGATAAATCGCAGCATAGCCAACTTCGTTTAACATATTTCCAGTAATTGGATCAAATTCAAACATTTTTTCAATTTCATCGCCAAAAAAACGCACTCTAAGCGCCATTTCTGATTGGTTTGCAGGAAAAATGTCCAATGTGTCGCCTTTCGCCCTAAACGTCGAACGCTTAAAATCCATCTCATTTCTGGTGTATTGAATGTCAATCAAACGCTTCATGATTTCATCGCGATCAACGATGTCACCCTTTCTAAGCGATAAGTGCAAATTGTAATATTCTTCTGGGCTGCCCAAGCCATATATGCACGAAACCGACGCCACAACAATCACATCTTTTCTTTCGAGCAAAGATGATGTGGCAGAAGAGCGAAGTTTATCAATTTCATCATTGATTGCCATATCTTTTTCAATGTAGGTATCGGTCGGAACGATATACGCTTCTGGCTGATAATAGTCGTAATATGAAACAAAATATTCCACTCGATTTTCAGGGAAAAACTCTCTAAATTCATTGCAAAGTTGTGCCGCAAGCGTTTTGTTGTGAGCAATAACAAGCGTTGGTCTGTTTAATTTGGCAATTATGTTTGCCATTGTGAAAGTCTTTCCACTTCCCGTAACTCCCAACAGTACTTGTTCTTTTAAGCCCTCGTTAAACCCTTCCACAAGCTTATCAATAGCTTGCGGCTGATCGCCAGACGCTTTAAAAGGTGCGTGCAAAACAAACTTATCCATTCTTTATCCTTTGAAAATAGTTTTCAGCACAAGTCCGAAAATAAAACTGACTGTCGCCAAAAACAAACTGCGCAATACAAGCAAACCAAAATTTCGCCTTCGACTTTTTGAGTCTATTACAAATGTCTGTCCTTTCTTTTTTAATGTTACACAATAATAATACCCCATTTTGCTTTCAGAAACAACAAAATCAATATAGTTTTCATCAGAAAGCACTGTCATAATTTCATCAAGTTCGGCAATAGAAAGCACAAACTTTTTTGATAACGCCGCCGAAACGTCACTTGGAGAAATTAGGCATGTCCGTTTTTTAGGGCAAACCTTGCAAAGATATAATAAAACTGACCTTTCTTTTCTCGTCAAAAAAAGAGTGCCGCTCCTTTGTTCGGCTACTCTTTTTTTTCCATTTTTTCTTTATTTTAGACACCTATTAAAGCGATACCTCTCCGTCGCCTTTTTTTGCAACAAGTTCTGGACAAGCCATCTCTGCCATCTTTTGTCTCAATTCTTTGTGATATTGATTTGCTTCTTGCAATTTATTATGGTAATATTCATATTCGTCATTTGCTTCATCAATATCAGAGTTTGAAACACTGTATCCGCAAGATCTGTTATCAAACAATTTATCCAATTTTTCGTCTGCCCATCTAAATTGACGGCTCATCGCTTCTTTATCTCTCATTGCTTCAAAAATAAACTTTAATTGCGATTCATAATAATACTTTGGAGCAAAAGACTCTGTAAACAATCTAACCAATTTATTATTTTCGTTTAACGCTTGTGCGTAATTGTTTTTAGCTTCCTCAAAAACGGCTTTAAATTCATTGCCGTTGATAAAAATTTTATTTATATTATCTGCAAGATATGGTTTCAAATCTTCAAATGGAACTTCAATAAGTTCGCTAAGACATTGTGCCAACTCTTCATCATAATCAGTAATTTTGATGTCTTCCTTTCTAATATAACCGAATGATTCAAGCCATTCTTGAGGCATATCTTCGTATCCTTCTGGAACAATAACTTTTCCGTTAGCTCTTTCTTCAGCCCACTTTTCGTTCTTCATTTACTCCCCCTCTTTGTTGATTATATTTTACCACAATACGGCACCCTAAGTCAATAGCAAATTTTATTTTTGTCTAACTTTGTCGATTTTTAAACTGATATTGCTTTCGTGCATTATTCAGTTAAAAATACAAATAGTAAACTATGCTAGACTTAAAATCAACCATAATATTAAAGATATTACAAAAAGAGTGTCATGGTTCAGGATACAAAGTGATCGACAAAAGTGACATTATATCTGCCATGCCCGCAAAATATCGAGTCGATGAAGAAAATCTTGACCATATTATCACATATTTAGAAAGAAGCGAATGCATACATGTAAAATACGACGATGAAAACGTTTATTGTTTATGCGTTTTGCCAATAGGAAACCAAATAACTGAAAAGGAAGAAAAAAACAAAAAAGAAAAGCCAAAATATTGGCTTTTGCTAATTTTTATCGCTATTTTTTCAATGATAGGTGGTCTTTTAGGTTCAATTATTGCAAAATTTATAAAAATTTAATTGGTCCTAAATTCTCTAAAATATGTTTCGTGCTCCATACTATAAACGCCGTCAATACCAACAATTATATGATCGGCTAATGGCACATTCAAACTGCTAAGCAAAGTGCGAACAACTGCCGTCCCTTCTACATCTTGTTGAGATGGCAAAGCCTTGCCGCCTGGATGATTGTGAGCAAGAAAGATGTATGTAGGCTTCGAACTAGTTACAAACTTTGCAATTTGATGTGTGCTAACCCCAACACTGTTAATTCCACCAGTGCCAAGTTTAATCTTTGATCTAACACGATTCGAAGCATCAATGCCGACTATATATGTTGTTTCAACTGGTTTAAAACGTAAAAGCTCTTCAAAGAAATCAGAAATATCACTGCGATATTCAAATACATAACGTTTCGCAAGTTGTTGTTCTGTGTAGTAATCAAAAATCTCAACAAACAAATGAAGCTTCTTTGCTGAAGTTTCACCCATGCCTTCAACTTCTGCCACATATTCCCAATCTGCATTCAAAACATCTGCCGCTGTTCCAAACTTGTCCAGCAAACGATGAGCAAGTTCATTTGTGTCGCAACGAGGGATTACATATGTTAAAATAAATTCTAATGCTTGAACATTGCTGACCTTATCTAGACCTGCGTCAAGAATAGTTTCAAGCAACCTTTGTCTGTGCCCTGCATGCATATTCTTCTTTTCTTCCATAATCAAAGCCCTTTATTTCAGACAAAATTTTATCATTTTCGCCTTCCTAACGCAAATGATTTCGCCTGTTTTCTAATATTTTTTTGCATTTCTCTCCACACCGCGCGGGAGCAAAAATTTTGCCCGCAAAATTTTTAGTCGGCCCACGCCGCCCCCGCTCGCTACGCTCGCTCTCCCGCGCTCATATCTCTTCGCAAAACGTAACTTCTGCGAATAATTACGGCATAGTCAAAGCCGGCGATGGCGGCAACGGCGGCCGAGGTGCCGATGGAGTTGGCGGCAAGGATAGCATTAAAAAAGAAGACGCTCCAATAAACGGGACTCAAAACGGAACAGGTGGGGACAAAGGGACAGCAGGCACGGCATATTTATTTAATAAAGAAGAAAAAGCAACAAACGGCAAAGATGGAAAGAATGGCAATGGTTGTTGGGGAGGATTAAATTTAAATAAATATGAAGTTTCTAAAACAAAAACAGTTGCAGTTAGCAACCGACTTTGTGATTATTCTAATGGAGTTTGGCTTGAAGATAGAGATATCTTGCAAGAGACAATTTACAGGCATGCCACAGGGACTAATGGCGAAGCATCAACAAACACTATAGAAAGTAAGGTTGTTGTGCGTCCGCGTGGGTATGAAAATCCTAAATTTTATACTTCTTATATATTATACTTAAATATACATGCTGATGTGGCTGTTCATGAATATGAAGTTAATTTCGATAATATGACAATTCAAGATTATTTTGCTGTATACTGGACAGGTAAAATATCTGTCAAAACCAACTCAGGAAATTTGTTCCCTAAGGATTTTAAATTCTGTCGTTATGCATATTCTGGCATCATGGATGCAAATATTTCTGCTTGGTAATAAAAAAAAACGGCTATATTAGCCGTTTTTTTATCCTTCCCAAGGTGAAATTTTACCATCTACAATACCACTATATACATATATAAAAGCTTTATATTTGCTTGATTGGCCTGTATATTTACTAAAAAAATAAAAGTACACTGTTTCCCACTTATAAATAAACTTGCCATTCACATCAATAAATCCTTGTCCGTAGCCATCTTTCCACTCAGTATCTTTGCTTGATTCAAAAACCATGTGATTATCGTTTATGTAATAATGTCGATAAGAGCCGCCTGGACCTTTATGCCTTTTTATTTCAAAGCCACAATTTTTGTATTTACCGGCCTCAGTCTGTTGTTCTTGGGCTACCCCAGCATTGGCATAAAATTCCCAATGTTGATAATAAACTCCAACAAGCCCTTTTTCATCTATTAAATTCTCAGATAAATTTAAGCCACCCCAGCCGGAGTTGCCCTTTTTGCCTTTTTTGCCAATTTCAGACTTCAATGCATTAGAGCACTTTGACAGAGTGTCATCTTGTGATGCTAAGTAAGCTGAACCAGGCTTCCCTTGCTCACCCTCTGAACCCCCAATTATACCAGTAGTTGGAGCGGTTCCATCAGTTTTATCACTGCCGCCAACTCCATCAAAGCCTCGACCACCATTTCCGCCATCGCCGGCTTTGACTATGCCGTAATTATTCGCAGAAGTTACGTTTTGCGAAGAGATTGCATAAACATTTTGACCGTCCTCACCATCATCCCCTGCTTTATCAGTAGAAGTGCCATCAGCTCCATCTTTCCCTCTAAAACCAATGATGGTGCCATAGTTATTTGCATAAGATATCGAATTATCAGTTCCTTTATTCCACATAATGCCCATCATTCCGCACTCTGTTGTTCCATCATAGGCATAGTTGAATGCTGAATATGAAACAAAGTTGTTTAAGTTTTGTGCTGATCCATTAATTTCATAAGCAATCCCGCCCGCTTTGATTGCTCTTGTTGTTATGTGTGAAATACTGCCATATGTTGAAATGTTTTTTATGCCTGTGCTGATTGTTTTTGCAAGCATTCCGTAATTAGAAGTTGTTGATGTTCCATCCGTAATTAACGATCCTGCTACACTCAAATCTTTTACAAAATTGTTGTTTGATAACACTTGATTAAACAAACTTGCATTTTTCGATGTGTAATTGATGATATATCCGTCGCCAGATATTTTTCCGCCGAAACCAGAATTTGAATATGAATTGTTTATATGTCCAACATCAATATCTCTTTTTAAAATCATATTATTTATAGTAACGGCAGTTTGTTCTTCACTTCTATAAATTGCTTTATTAATATCAACCGAAGTGAACGATGAATAAATCAAATCAATACTTCTTGCACCAGAAGCTCTGCCTGCTGAAACAATAATTTTATTGTTTTCATATGAAATTGTTTGACCGTCAATTGTTTGTCCTTCATATGCGTTTGAATCAATAAAGTTGCAATCTTGTCCTGTAATTCCAAGTTCTGACTTTTGATTAACTAAATTAAATGTCTTGTAATCATCCGCCACTTTTATATCAACAGAATACTCAATATACGAATACACATTAATTTCACCATAAAAATATATAGTGGTTTGCCCATTGCTTTCTGTAAACTTAGGCTCTCTAGAAATCACTTTATCATCTTCAAGTTTATAATATGCTGTTCCGTCGATAGTCACCATTCCATTAGAATTAACTTGGTATCCAGCAATTACAATATCTCCATTTGCATCAAAACCATATTTGATGATAATTTCATTTGTTTCTTTTGGGAGCGAAAGTTTGCCTTTGTCTCCTATAAACCGTTGATATAAAGACAATCCATCTCCATCAACTTCATATGAATACGTTGCTCTGCCAACGCTAATTTCCTCACCAGCAACTTCGGCTCCATTGAATTTTGCTAGTTGTCTATTTGCATCACCTGCCTTTCCTGTAAGTTCATAGGTATAATTTGTGTCGCCAATTGTAATGGTAGAATCGTCGGAATTAGATGTTATGGCATTTTGAGATGTCAATTTCAACACCCGTTCATAAAGAACTGCGCAACTCTCGCTATTAGATATTTGACCTTTCGTTGCATTGACAGTTAATCCTGAGATGGTAACAACATTACGAGTTAGCGTGTTTTTAGTGCCTGAAGCAATGTTTTCGAAAGATGCTGCCTTATTGCTATCGCTAGGATAGATGTTTTTAACTTCTCCATTGAAAGTATACACTAAAGTTGCATTTGTGTTAGCAGCCGTAGCTGTAACTTTAGTAAGCTTGTATGATTGATAATAATAATAGTCTGTTGCATAAATACTTGTATTGCCATATGCACTAGTTGGATAGCCAGTAATACGCAGCACCTTGTCACCATTTTTTTGATATTCTGATTCAATTTTATCGTAACTGCTGGTAGCCGTTGTTTTTACATAACTATCTTTAAATGTGTTGTAACTATTATAATTAGATCCATCCAAATTGAATGTAATATTTACATTAGCGAACCTTGTCTGCGCTTCATCACCTAAGTTGGCACTGCCTTGCACGTCAAAATAAACTTTCGAATATCCTTCTCCATCCATGTTATCCCACCAAACGTCAAGATAGAATGGATCATGCAAACCTTGGGGTACATGCCACCATGCATTCTCACCTCCGCCTTGAATAGTAAATGTATGGTTTCCCCAGGCGCTTGAAATAGACACTGAGTTCACTTTGCCTTTTACTCTTCGAGTCGTTCTAAGCCTGTGTTTGTCAACTTTGCCATTTTTTTCATTCCATTGATAAGTGCGATCTTTAATGACTTGAACGCCGTCCATAACAGCATCGCCTTCATCTCCATTTCTGACACTAACAGACGTATACAATCTTCGAATTTCGGTTTGATCTGACTCTGATGTATCTATTTCTACGTCTTCAACATTCGAAGAAGCATAACTGGTTTCATTTATAGTTGTGGTCTTTCCTTCATTAAGGTTGATTGTTGCCGGCTTACCTTTCCATGTTTTCAATAAATTTTCACTGCGAGACAATGTTTTTGTTGCGCTTGCATATTTAAATTTTTTTGGTTCACCATTTACTGTAAGCGTGTATTCTTGACCATTTGTAAGTCCACTTATATTAATATTGTTTCCAGCAGTGTCTTTTTGTCCTTCAAGATAAATAACGGTGTTGCCATTTTCTTCAAAGATGTTGCTTTGCACTAAATTAATAGTTATTGTGCCATTTGCCTTTTCAGCCGTTATCTTATATGAAAGTTTAGCAGAAGTAGCCGTTGTAGGAACGCAATTATAAGAAACTGTGAACTTAAGATTGTTGTTGCTATAGCTTGGTTGGCTTGAAACAGTTAGGTCAGAAGCGTTTGCCACTTCTGAAACAATAAGGTCTGTTATCCTAAATGTATAACCAGCGTTGTCAAGCTCAGTTATCGTTTTATTGCCACTAACTGTCGTTGACCCTAAAATGCTAATTTCTTCCGTTCTCGTAGTAGAATTTGCAACTTGCGCAAATCCACTTCCCAAACTTACAAACATATAAGTTTCACCACTGATATCAACTTTTTCATTGGCAGATCCAGCATTTGGGGTCTGATTTGAGATTGTAGTTCTAATTTTCCCTATCTCCTGCGAAATAGTTGTATCGTTACCATTTATTTTAATGGCATTTTGACCATTTAAAATGGATGTTTGATAGTATGTTTCTGTTACTGATTTTGTGGTTGTATAACGAATTTGACTTTTAGGTTTGTCTATGCCAGGATATTTAATATTTCTAGTTGAAGTAACAAAGAATGATTTTGGAACACCCATTTCGTCAATAGAAGCCACATGCGCTGTTTGATCAGAAGCTTTTATATTAAGTCCATTAATATCTAAGCCCGTTTCATCTGCATGTTCGTTTTCTAAGCTTCCCGCATCAATTTCATTTGTGTATTTGCCGTGTAAACCATTTCTGAATACATAAGAAGAACTATTATCATTGCCATCTACCGTTATCGAACCGGCTTTAACATTTATTATATCAGCACTATTAAACTCAAAGTTGATGTCATATGCTTGGTTATTGTCTGCAAAGCTACCATTTGTCACAGTCGGAGACTTCAGTGCACCTGCTAAACTTCCCAATGCTTCAATATGCCCTGAGTTGTAGCACGTTGAAACGTTCGTGCCATCTGCAACAATCCCGGCTGCGTAGGCTGTTTTGCCTGTTCCACCATTCTTATTAATGTTTTTATTGCCCGCTTTAATCATTGCTGTGTTGTAGCAATTGCTAACGCTTTTTTCGCCTGCATCGCCTACGATACCTGCAGCATAATAATCGCCATCGCTAGATGTGTTGGCGTAACCATTAAATACTGTGTTTTCGTTTCCACAATATGATATTGCACTTGTGACTTGGCCGAATATTCCACCAACGTAGCTGCCCGTTGAACCTTCAACGTTGATTGGAGAATAGTTAATACAGTATGTTGCACTCGCTCCCACTCCTGCAATGCCACCAACTTTTGCGCCATCTTTGCCGCTCACATCAATTTTTACATAGTTTTTGCAGTTTTCTAAAATGCCAGTTGCTGTGGCGAATAATCCACCAACTGTGGTGCTATTCCCCTTCAGTAAACCGGTTGCAACAACGTTTTTTGCTGTGCCAACTTCATTTGCCACAACTGCGCTGCCAGTGATACCTTTATCACCATTTACAACTGTTGTTACACGCAAGTTGTTTAAGATTGTCACATTACTAAATAGTGTTGCTGCAACATTTTTAATTGTGTGGTTGTCACCTTCAAATGTTTTTCCGCTGATACCTATTGCTGGTTGAGCGCTCTTGTTATTGTATGTCGTTTTTGACAAATCAATATCACGAATTAATTTGTAACTACTATCTACTGGTGACGCTGTAGTATCATTTGTCATTTGATAAAGTTTTGTCGCATTTGGAATAAGAAGATATGTTATATCGCCAACTTTCTCGCTAGATGATGACTCAAATGCTTTGAAGTTTCGACGCATATAGCCATAGTTGTTATCAATATCCGCTGTCCAGCCATAGCCGTTAGAATATTTTGGTTGCCCTTCTGGCTTGGTAAATTTATGTTTATCTTTTGAATTATTGATTATGTCATTGTTATAATATGAAAAATTTGTTACTGTCGCTCCCACGTCATTAGAATTTTTAGCAACATTGTTAGTGTTGTATTCTGTTCCGTTTTTATCATATGCGCAATCTGCAGTTTCTGCAGAACCAAATATTCCAAGCGTCCCCGCTGGGTCATTGCTTGTTGTGTGGTCCTTAGCACTGATGTGAGATATTGTGTATGAGTTTTGAACAAATGCATTTGCCCCGTTTGTGAACGCATAAAGATTTGCACTTATGTATGAAGCAACTTCACCTGTTGCATAAGTGTTTTCAATAAAGTTGATTTCATTGTTTTCGCCGCTTGTTACAGCAACCGCTGCAGCATTTCCAAGTGTATCGCCGTTTTTGCCTGCGCGATAAACGATGTCGACTGAAGAATAGCATTCTGCAATTCGACCTGTTTGCATTAAACCTACAATGCCACCAACGTTTAGTGTCGTTGTTCCACCAACAGAAAGTTTGCCTGTTGCTTTGCAAGCGAAGATAATTCCATCTTGAAGTTTCTTCGCAATTCCGCCAACTGAATCAGTAAATCCAGTTGTATCCGTATCTGAGATGTTGCAGTCTATAACTACGCCCGAAACAAACGCTTTTTGTCCAACGATATTGATAGGCGAATAGCCATATTCTGTTCTAAAATCTTTAAAATCACCAATAAACGCTGCACTAGTAAGTGTTGCATCTGTTACATTTGGATATTTTGTTGTGTAATAAGTAATTCCATTTAAACCTGTAGTTTTGGCTTCACCACTAGTAATAGGTTTAAATTTATGCCCATCAGGCATTGATGTAGTTGTTAATTCTGTGTCAAATTGAGTTGCCTTAGCAATGATAGATTCGCTGTTGCTTATTGTCTTGTAACCGTTTGCGCTTGTTTTGTCAGCATATGCTAAATCGGTTGCATGGTCATTTGTTGCAAGCACAAGTTGTGAACAATAAACATCAGATTGCGATCCAAGATCACTATTAGTTCCACAAATTGCATTTACATGAGTGCCAATAGGGTCAGGAGGGTTACTTACCGTACCAACTGCTTTTCGTGAATTGTTGTTAGTAAAGGCAATTATGTTGTCATTACTATAGAAACCTTTTGTTGCTAATTCTGTAAGGGCTGAGGCCTGCTTCAATTTGCCTGCTCCCGAACCAATCAAACCACCAAAATGATATGTACTTAATTGAGCAGTAGCTTTACTATATGTGTAAATAACATCACCATATACTAAGTTGCTGGTTAAAGAAACTTCCTTCGCGGCTTCTATTTTACCAATTAGTCCGCCAATATTATGGTGTTGTTGTACAATTTTTGTCTCTGAGACTTCTAAATTAAACGCCCCGCTAAAAATAATGTTATTAAGCGTAGTAACCTTTACAGGCTCGCTTGAACCCATTTGATACACCTGATTAATGTTCCCGATTACGCCGCCCAATTCAAATGATTCTGCCGAATTACAATTAATATCAAACGTTGAATTGATTTTTACTGATTGAGTATTTTGACCGATTGTTACAGAACCGCTGGTTTGTCCAACTATTCCGCCATATGATCCTTTTCCCTTATTTGTGCCTGCCATTTGTATATTGGCATTAGTATTAAAATTGGTTAATGTTATAGGTTCTGTATTATAACCTACGAAGTTTCCATAATATTGCGGCATTGATATGTTAATAATTTCCGATCCAACATTAAATTTGATATTGCTATTATCATCGGTTGTAATAATGCCACTATTAGTTCCAATCACTCCACCAACTGAAGCCCCTGCGCTTGTCCAATCTACTGCGTTTTCATTGTCGACAATATCAAGTTTAACTGTCAAGTTTTTAATTGTTATATTCGCTTTATTTTTACCAATTATCCCACCTAAACCATATGTTACTCCATCCCCAATTTTAGGATCAAGCTTAGCACTTTTCGTTGTAATTTTTGCTTGGATGCCACCAAAAGTGTTGTCGATTGTGAATGTTCCTGACACATGACCAAACATTGAGCCAATGTTTGTGTTGCTTTGATTTTGCGAGAACTCTAGTTCTGTGTTTAAAACAACCTTCTCATCGTTTCCGGTTTGGTTTATGATTGTAAACGATTGCAATGCAGCATCACCAATCAATCCACCTTCGTTAAGTTGAGATGTTTTAACAGCATTCGAGAGCTTCAATTTTTGAACATAATCTTTCTCTTTATATAGTGTTAGCGTAGTTCCCGCTGCTTGAACGCTTCCGTAATATCCACCAAAGTTAACTGCGCCGCCGTCACCAGTAACCTCGATTATTGATTGGACACCTTTTTCGCTGTCAACCGGGGCTGTTCCGTCCCACACATCTGGCGCTTTGGCTGAAAGCACAACGGCTGCAACATTTCCTTCTGAAGCCGAAGTGATTGAACCAACATACAAACCAACGTTGTTTGTTTTGCTGCTTGTTCCACTGCCTGTTCCACTGCTTGTTCCGCTGTCTTGAATTCCTTGAACTTTTAGCAGCTTAATTGGACCTGTCGCAAAATTGTTTTGTCTTATTGAAATATCTTGAACCTTAACTGCTTCATATTTTGATGCTTGAACGATAGAGCCTGCAAGCAAACCTGCATTGATTGTGTTTGTAGTATTCTTAACCAATACCATATAGTCATTGTCAGGGCCAAAGAAATTAAATGTGATATTTCTAAATGAAGTGCTGTTTGCGCTTGGAACAAGCAAACCTGCATTGCCTGCATCATCAGGAGTAAGATGAATTAATTCGTTTACAAGAAGTTTGACATTTTCAAACTTGCCCCTTACAACTTCTGAACTTGAGATAAGTCCGCCTTTTACAGATATGTTAGTTTCTGTGCCAGTGCCAGAACCAGAGCCCATGCCAGTGCTAGAGCCAGTGCTTGTTGTTATTTGATTTGCAACATTATCATTTCGAACAATGATGTTAAGGTTGCTGATTGAAACACCCGATCCAGTTGAAGCAAATAGAGTGTTGTTGATTATGATTCCTGGGTATCCGCCTGGTTTGTTTGCAACAAGAGTGATAGGTCCAAAGCCTGTTCCCCAAGTGCTGTCTGTTCCGCCGACAAGTTTTCCTGAGTAGTTTTGGATTCCGGCGCCGATAACGTCAGTAAGGTCAACGTTTTCATAAACGTTTTCATTTACAGACTTTTTACCACGAACTCTTACTTCAATTGAAGAGTTTTGCATTTTTGCAACAACGCTAACTTTGTTGTAAACATCAAGATAGATGTAGTTGAGTTTGTTTATAAGATTGATTCTTGGATAAAGATCGGTGATCTTGTGTGTCCAATTGTCAGAATCCCATGCGTTTGAGTTGATGAACGCACCGTTTGTTTCGGTGTAGCCATCTTCTGACGAAGTGAACGATGTCACTGCTGTGATTTTGAAGAAGTAATCTGCGTCTACAAAATTTTCATAAGGAATAACTTTAACATTGTCGTTTGCATCTTTTGGCGAATAATCACTCATATACCCAAATGATTTAGCGCTTGCAATGTCGCCCTGTGCAAGTCCATCTGTTGCGACAACAGCCGGAAATACTTGAACGTTGGTTGCATTTGCATTTGGAGCAATTGCATAGATTCCGTTTTTATATTTAGCACTATTGCCAACAATACCATAATGGTTTACAGCATTGACTGACATCATGGTTAATTTTGTGTTTTCTGAAAGTTTGCCAAACAATCCCGCAAAGCCTACGACAGTTTTCTCTTCAACTTTCTCGCCATTAGCATAGACATCGCCTGATGCGTAAACTTCGTTGAGTAAAAGTGAAGTTTTTGCAGTTTGGCCAAGAGATTCAACACTTACTGTAAATTGTGATGAGTCTTTTACGAGTCCGGCGATTCCGCCTGCATAACCTGTTTTAGAGTGATTTATAGCGTTAATCTTGCTGTAAGCAACAGTGATTGCTCCGGCATCCATAACGCCCATAAGGCCGCCGACATATACAGGTTCATATTTATAAGCGCCAGTCGAAGCTTCTTTAAATTTAAACAGTGCAAGTTCACCGCGTTCGGTTTCGGCGTTGCCGTCTTTATAATAATTTTTAGTTGATGTTTCAATAAGGTTTTGAGTCTTTTCGTCGTGTTCAGCATAAACTTGATGGAATTGACCATTTGCATAACCTACGATTGAACCTGCAAAGCCGTTGTATGAAAGCAAGTTGTTTGAAAGTCCATCGCCTTTTGAAATTGTAAGGCTGATATCTTTTGCTTTTGTGTTGATTCCTGTAAAGCCAATCACGCCGCCGACTACTTCGCCGCGAACGTCAACTGAGCCATTTACAACGAGTTTTTTGATTGCATAGCGGCTGTCATTTAAGTTTTGGCCGTAAACAAACTCAAGCGAAGAGATTTCGTTTGTAAGATAAGTGTCTGAATATCCAATCACACCGCCCGCGAACGAAACAGATCCAATTCCGTCATCTGAGAAGAAGCGTGCGCGAAGTTGATTTTCGTTTTGTCTGATTGTTTTTGAGTTGAACGTGTTGTTTAAATATTTTGTATATCTATCTTTTTCATCATTGTAGAAAGATGATTGAACGATAACATCGGTTGAAGTAAGTCCCGTGATGTAGCAATCGCCAAACGCCGAACCGATAATTCCGCCGGTGATATTTCTTCCAAGCACACCCTTACCTGAGTTTGAGTCACCTGAAGTAACGGTTTTTTGAGTGAGAGCAACGTTTGATATGATTGAGTTTTTAGCAAGTCCCGTCAATGCACCGACTGTATAAGAGTTTGAAGCCGTGATGTTGTCAACTTCAAGGTTAACTCCCCTTACAATACCGCTGTTGATTTCTCCAAACAAACCTACGCTGTTGTTTGAACTCTTGATTGAGATGTTTTTGATTGTGAAGCCATTTCCGTCAAGTTTACCAGCAAAGATTTTATCGATTGACTTAACTTCGGCGTTGCCAAGTTCGTTGTTTAAGTCTGAAAGCATAATGTCACTTACAAATCTGTAAGCACCAAATACTTTGTCTTTGTTGTAGAATTTTTGAACATAAATCGATTTTGATTCGCCCATAGCCTCTTTAAATTCGTTGGCATTGCTAATCAAAATTGGGTTGCAGTCGTTGCCGAGTTCGGTGTTGTATTCAACGCCTGCAGTATTTTCTTGGTTTCTCAAAATTGAATATGGCAAAGCGTATTCATCTTCTGAGATTGAGAAGTAATATCTATGGCTGACTGTTACTTCATTTCTGCATATAAGTTTAACACCTTCTTCCGCATCTGCATCAATTTTCCAAAGTCCGTCTTGAAGCGATGTTGAACTGCTGAAAATGAAACCATAGTATGCGTTTTCGCTGTTTACTGCATCTTTATTGATGAGTGTCGCTTGATTTTCAATAGCGCCTTGAATGTCTTCAGAAGTGTCGTCGGCATAGTCTTGAATGTAGTAATAACTAAGTTCAATTTTTCCAAGGTTCAAACTGTTTCCGTTGCTGTCAACACCCGAGAAATTAGTTTGAAGAATGTTTGCCTTTTCGACTCTTGAAGCCGAATAACTGTAAGCGATTTTGCCTTCGTTTTTATAAACAAATCCGGCACTCGTTCTGCTTTGTGATTCATCGCTGTTTGAAATAAAGATGTTTGAGTAAGCGTTTGCAATAACACCATTTGCTGTATTGTTTACAACAAAACCGGCAACTGTTCCCTTTGAGCTGATGCTGCTGCCTTTAAGGTGATATTGTGTAGCTTCGCTTGGGTCTTTTGATCCTTCAACGTATGATGTGCGGATGTTTCCACCGTTTGCAACTGCAAAGCCTGCAGTCGAAGTTTTTGCCGCCGTTGAAAGGTTTGTAATTTGAATGTTTGATGCGCCAGATGCAACAATACTTCCCGAGTTTGTTAATACAAATCCGGCCATGTCTCCTTGTCCAGAAAGAACAAATTGGTTGAGCGCGACATTTGAATAATATGTATAGTTTGTATCGCCGATTTGATCGCCAATTACAACGATGCTTTCACCACCAACGCGAGAATTTGTGATTGAACCCGTGTTTGTCAAAACAAAGCCTGCAATTTGCGCTTTTACTGATGAGTTGTCGTCAATGTAATATGGTGTCGAGCCGCGCATTAAGTTTACTTGCAAGCCAACGCTGTTATTGTGAATTATTTGCGCGTCTGCGTTTTGATAAGCAATAACTTGAGTGTTTGTAACTATTCCGGCGTTTGTAATAGCAAGTCCAGCAACGTTGATTGATGTGTATCCGCTTGAAGTTGTGTCAACGTTGATCTTTCCACCGTTGTAATAGTTAACTTTAAGGTTTTTAATAGTGGTTGTTGCAGGAATGCTTGTAAATAATGCAAGATTGAGCGTTCCTGAGCCTTCCATATTAAAGCTTTCAATGTTGATTGAATATCCGTTTCCATCAAGCATCTTAAACATGTTTGCTGAAATTGGAGTGTAATTTTTTAATGTAATGTCATTAAGCAAGATGTAGTTTTGAGCTGTTCCTTCGTTTGCAACCTTCAAAAATTCTTCTTCATCTCTGATTAAAAGTGGAAGATCCGCATCTGAATAAGTCACAACATCAATAGCAAAAGGAGTTTCGATTGTGTATTTGATTGCTTTTCCAGAGCTTGCCACATAGATTTCATCAATCAGTGTAACAGTTACTGGTGAAGCAGTTGACGAAAGCCCTAAAACTGTAAGCATGTTTGTTTTTGAGTTGTAGTTTAATCTGAATTTTGTGTAATTAAATGTCCAAACGTTTTCGTCTTCACTAGACTGAACAAATCTAGCCATTTGATTTCCAACTTTGATTCTTTGAGTGATTGGAATAACTTGATTGCTTTCTTTGTCATAGTTGATATAGAATCCAGCATTTTCATTTGCATAGTATCTTTTTTGTTCAAACTCTTGTCTTGCTTGAATCAAATCGTTAACAAGTGTTATGTCGTCTTGGCTTGAATGATCATATCCATATTCTTCAGGATTAAATGTATAATCAAAGTCGACAGCAACTGGAATGCCAATGTAAGAATCCAAAACAAGATTTGATGAGTTGTCTTTTTCGCGAGCATTTTTGATTGTTGCTTTTTCAGGCAAGAAGTCAACGATTGTAATGTATGCACTTGAACGTTTTTCTTCTCTTGCGCCGTTGAATATTCTTGAAACAACGGCTGTAAGTGCAAACTCGCCGTTTACATATTCAGTTTCGGTTGTGCCTTTAATGCCAGCGTTGAGTCCTGCATAAAGTTTGGCACGCATTGTTTTTGTTCCGTTGCCATTATCTTCGATTGTCCATGTGCTTTGTGGAGAAATTGTTATTCCCCTTACATTATTAGCAACAAGGCTTTCGATTTCTTGATCTGATTTTAACAGCATTACAAGGTCAAGGCTTCCACCCTTTGCAACAACTGCTGAGATGTCACCATTGACTGTAATTTCTGCTTCTGGAAGGTAGGAAACGTAAAGTTCATATCTTTGAGCAGGAACAACTAAGTTGTTGTTTTTGTCAAGGAATGAAGCAACAACATAGAACACTGTGTCTGTTGTAATATTTGCCGCAGCATACAATCTGAAATTGTAATTGCCACTTGCTCTTCTTGCAAGTCTTACTCCACCGTCAATTTGAACAGCCGAATAGTCTACTTTATAGCCATTCGTTCCCCCCTTGTCTAAGGCTGTGATTCCAAGTATAGCGCCGTCAGCGTTTTCAAATGTCAAAGTCATGTGGTCATAATAAGCAAATGTTGGGTCAATGGCAACTTGCATCATTGTGTTTCTGCCAGGTGAGATAACTGAGATTGTCTCTGTTTCATGTCTATAATAAACAACACCATTTACTACACTAGTAGTTCCCGCCTTGTAGTTTGTCATGTCAATATTGTTGATCATTTGTGTTGAAAGAGTAATATTAACATTAACAGGTTCGTTATTGGCCGTTCCGCTTTGTGATGTAAGGCTGAGTGTATAATTTTCGCTTTCGCTGATTTGGCTTCTATATTCGTCGCAAACAGTAATTGTAAGAGCATAGTTTCTTAAAGCGTTTGTTGAATCATAATCTTGAGCTACTGCAACTATTTGTATTCTTTTAGTTCCGTTTAATGAGAATGTGTAAATATTTCCTGTTTGTTTTTTTGATAAAACAGTGTCACCAAAAGCAAGTGAAAGATTAAGTTGATCATTATTATCGTCAGTTACTAAAACAACATTTAAGTTTGATTGATAAGCAGGTTCGATGTTGATTTGATCAACAGGAACTCTGATTGTTTGAGCACCTTTGGTTGGATAAATTTGAAGAGTCTTCTTTGTAAATTCTTGAACTTTAGCTTTATATTCCCCGCCAACATTTTTTAAGTCAATTTGAACGTATGCTTCAAAGAATTCTTTGCTCTTTCCTGCCAAGAAGTCTTTAGTTCCTCCATTTGCCAAAATTGAAGCGGTCATTCCGTCAGTTTCAAATTCTACATGCTTTTTATCTTCGCTTGCATTAAATCCTTCAATTTTTTCCAAAGATGGAGTGATTTCAAAATCTTCAAGCTTTATTTCGAATTTATTTCCTGAGTTGCCAATGTAAACAAAATCTTTGATTGTAAATGAAACTCCATCAGGTCTTCCTTCTTGAAGAGTAAAGCCTGATGTTTCAATGCCGTCGTGCCAAATTGTAAATTCGTCAACAGCATAAATAATTTTGAATGTAAATTGTTTTTTGATTGTAAAATCGTGTTTAGACGAAACTGTAATTGCAACTTCGTCGCTTCTGTTTAACAGAATAATATTTTTCCCATCAATAGTAATGTCGCTACTGTCAGAAGATATAACAATTTTATTTGCATTTTCATCACTAATTCCAAGCAATTTGGCAACTGAAATTGTGTTCAATGCGCGAAGCGAACTTCTTTCGCCGTCGTCAAGCCCCGATGAATCTTTAAGCGATTTTATAAACAAAAGTCCTTGATCGCTAACGATATTCCCTTCGGCGTCTTTAATGATATTCCCTTCGGCGTCTTTTTTCCCGATTAACAATGCTTTTGCACTGTTTGATTCTTTAACGTCTTTTACAAAAAAACCATTAACAACACCTTCACTAATCGCTTGTGCTTGATAGAAAGTAAGGTGAGGCTTCTTGTCTCTTACATATTCTTTAAAGCCGTCGGCGCCTGCCTTAATCCAGTTTGCCGAATTCGATTCATCACTTTGTTGTTCGTCGTTGTATCCCCAATATGCATCTTCTGGTTTTAACCCAGCCGCATTTTCACCTGCCCAATTGATAGCGTCCGATGTCGATAAAATCGCAAATGAATTTGTAACACTTCCACCTATTGCTTTGCCGACAATTGCGCCCGACGCCGCGGTTTTAGAAACTTCTCCTTCTGTTATTGTTGGATAAATACTTGAAAGTGGATAGTCATCTGAATAGTTGTAAGCGTATGATTTTTTAATTGTTGCGCCTTCGGTAAGTTCGCCGACAATTCCACCAACATAAAATGCTTTAAAGGTGTTGACAATGTTTATGCCGCCAACTTTGTCGATATTGTAAAATTCAACTTTACTGTTTAAAATTTTTCCTGAGTTTTGCCCTGCAATTCCACCTGCAATATCTGAAAGTGATGCTTCACCAGAATCAGAAACGATGGTTGCACCCTCTACTGCTGAATCTTGAATTGTTCCTTTGTTGATTCCGACAATTCCGCCAACATATCCCTTGCCTGTGATTGTTGAACTTTTGATTGTCGCCCCTTCGCTGTAAACAACAACATTTACATTTGAAATTGAACCTTCGTTGGTTTGAGCAAGCATTCCTGAGCCCTTGACATTTCCGGCCAAGTTAAGATTGTAAACCTTTGCTTCCTTGCCAATATTTTCAAAAATGCTTTCACCACCATTAAATCGAATTGTTACATTTGAATTGTGACCTCTTAAAGTTCCATTTAATGTTCCAGCAAGCTTTGTCCAGTTTGAATCAAGTGAAATTGAATTCATAAGTTCGTAATGGCGATTCAAGTCGATGTTTTTAAGCGAATTAGCGTTGTAAATTCTTGTCGCCGTCTCTTCGCTTGCTCCGTCTGCCACTACAACTCTGATTTTAAGAATACTATCTTTATAATAAATTTTCTCACGACTGTCGTCGCCCAATATTTTGCCTTTAAAATATCCTTTTGTGGTGATTTCATCGTATTTTGTTGCAATTTCTGTCAGCAAAACATTTTTCACATTGTCGTCGCCATCTACATAATAGTTAATCCCTTGAGCGCCGCCGATGTTTCGAATTGCGTCTTTTGGAAGAACATAAATATATCCTGTTCCGCCTACGCGAGTTCCCGCCTTAAATGAAACCGCGCCAAGTTCGTTTACTGATACAAGGTCAGATTGTGTGCCGCTGTCGGCAACGAAAATATATCTGAGTTCTTGGTTGTAAGCATTGCTTGGAGTAACAGATGTTAAAATCACTGCATTTCTTTCATTTGAAGTTGTGCCGTTTACGTCAAGATAAATAATTCCGTCGTCTGGATTTTGGTTTGTGTAAACAACTTTTTCAACACGTTGTGCGTTTTTGATTGAAACGTTGATTTGAGCATAATAAACAGAGTTGAAAACTTTATACGATACAAGGATTTGATCTTCCCAAGCGCTGTAACCATTTGTAGTAAGCGCGGTTACGTCAAAACTGATTGTTTCATTTGTGTGATTTTCATTTGAAATTGAAATCGTGTTTCCTCGATCAATGTTAACAGTTGCGCCGTTTCCATTTCCAAAATATGTAACAGGCAATCCGTCTGTTCTGTATCTTATCGTGATTCGTGAAGTAGAAAGTTGAGTGTCTTCAGATGAAATGGAATCCGCTGCAAAAAGTTCAACGCCTTTTTCGTCAACATTTGCTGTCAATCTTGTTGGCGAAGTATAACCTTCCAATGCGAAATATCTGTAGAATGTTATTTCCTGATGGTCTTCATCATATCCGGTGAAAGTCACAAGAGCATATCCTTTCACATCGACCGATGGCATTGTCATTCTGCCAGCATTTGCAAGTGGATTGTTGACTGAAGTGTCTTCAGTTGCATTGATCAGTTCTTGAAGTTTTGCGTTTTCATCTTCAATCGTATCAAGGTTTACACCTTTAACAAATTTAAACGCAACATTAGCATTGCAGTTGCTGTTGAAAGTCATGCTTACTGTGCTGCCGGTTTTTAACACCAATCTTGTTAATGTGTTATCCCCTTCGCCTTCAACATTTGTGCTGTTAAAGTTTTGTTTGCCGTATTCTGTTTTAGAAACAGCCGTTGTCGATTGCCCTTGATAATTCACATGCGCATTTTTAAGTGGAATAAATGCCGAAACTATTATTTCTTGTTTTGATACAAATCCGTTTTTGTGTTCGACTTTTATAGCAAGTTTTGCATCGTTTCCAGAAAGATTTAACGCCAAATTTTCGATTGTGAACGAAATTTTGCCGGTTTCAGAGTCAAATTGATAGTTTGAAACTTTAATTTTGTCATTTTCTTCATAACTAAGTTTCACTCCTGCCTTGTCGATTCCCATCAAAGATGAAGAGGAAATTTCGACTTTCTTTCTGTCGTGTTTGTTGGTTGAAAGATAGTATTCTAAATCTCCTCCGTCAATATCAAAGTTGTCTTTTGGAGAGTTGTAAAGTCTGATTTTAATTGGCAAGTTTACACTTTCAGATTGTTGTGACATAAACACGCAATCAATTTCATCGCCGTTTGTGAATGCATTTCCTGCAATTAAGTAAACAACCGTTTTGTTGTTGATTGGCTGACTGCGATAAACATCGCCAAGTGCGGTGCTGTCAATTTTTTCTCCAAAACTGATTGGGTTGCCAAACTGATCGCTCAAAAGCACAGTGCCGTTGATTGATCTTCCGGCTGGGATTGTCACTTGAACAAAATATTTTGCTAAGCTGTTTGCAACAGTGTCTGGACCAAGCGTAACATAGAAAGGATGCCCAAATTGATATGACGAATCGTTGTTGTAATAATCGTAAACGTTGATTGATTCGTTTTTGGTTATTGACAAGTTGTTTGATTTAACGTCAATCCTGTCAATAACGTCAACAAGGTCAACAGTAAATTTTGTTGACTCTTTTGTATATGAATATTTTTCGTATGCAACATCAAAGCAAACAGTAAGTTTTTGAGGTTCTATAATTTGGCTTTTTGCTTTGATTAAATAAATAATTTCGTTTGTATTGCTGATGATGCGAGAATTGAAAAGTGTGATGTCAAGCTTGTCTGTTATTGTTCTGCCTTCTGCATCATACACTTTTGGTGTAACATTCAATTTTGATGAAACAGGAACAACCAAACGTGCATACAACGAAGCTTCTTCGTTTAAGTCGTTGTTTTTTACTAGGTTGAATGCTTGGCCAGCTTCCGTAAGTTCAGTGCCTTGCGCATCGCTTGTTCTTGAAATGTAAGTGGCAAAGTCAGGTAAAGGTGAAATAACGTTAAGTTTTATTGTCGCACGTTTGTCAACGTAAACAGAATCCGCATAAACTTCTACACTTGCTTCTGTGTTAAATTTTTGATAGTCCTCTCCAACTGTAAGCACATTGCCGTCGATTGAAAGGTTTTCATCTTGAGTTTTCAACGACCAAGTAACGTTTTTACGATTGCTTTCTCCATTTGGACGTGACGTGAATTTCAATAATTTGTCAGGATTTAAAATATTGCTTTGTCCACGAACAACATATTGTTCTGACAATTCGTCGCTTGGGTCAAGCGCTAAGATATCGCTGTAAAGATAAACTCTGATAATTCGTTGCCCATTGCCGTGAGATTTTAAAATCAACTCGGCATTGCCTTCGCTTTTGCCGACTATAGTGATAACTGTTGATTCGGTTTTGCTGTCATAAACAGCTGAGGTTGCAATTTTATCTTGATAGTCGTTGTTAACCGACACTATGCCGGCACTTGCCCCTGTCACCTTAGCCGTGATGGTTGCAGTGTTGATTGACGAACCTAAATCAATTTCAATATAATCATCTCCTGCAAAATCTGAGGAAGAAACTTCGATTGTTGCTTGAGGTTGCTCTTTCCCGCAGGCAGAAAAAATTCCGCCACCGACGAGAAGAAATACACTAAATAACGCCTGTCTCTTATACACATCT